>ERZ773108.241-NODE-241-length-61007-cov-5.097372_pt1 | contig 61007 bp, 60 predicted proteins | sample MGYA00580570_ERZ773108 | MGnify/ENA primary metagenome ERZ773108 (study PRJEB29015, sample SAMEA2737840) | human gut metagenome | biome: human gut; feature: human-associated habitat; material: faeces | place: China | collected 2012 ...
CGGAGACGACCATGCGCGCCACCCAGAAGAAGATGATATCATAGCCCGTGACCATGACGCTCGTGGGGTACCAGTAGTTGAGATCGTCGGTCTTTTCCGGCCAGCCCATCGTGGAGAACGGCCAGAGCGCGGAGCTGAACCAGGTATCGAGCACGTCCTCATCGCGGGTGATGTTCTTGCTGTGGCAGCACTCGCACTCGGTCGCATCCTCACGGGAGACGGTGATATGGCCGCAGTCGGCGCAGTACCATGCGGGTATCTGATGCCCCCACCAGAGCTGACGGGAGATGCACCAGTCATGGACGTTCTCCATCCAGTTGAGGTAGGTCTTCGTAAAGCGCTCGGGCACAAACTTGATGCGCCCGTCCTTGACGACGTTTATTGCTTCCTTGGCAAGCGGAGCCATCTTGACGAACCACTGCGGGCTCGTGAGCGGCTCAACGACAGTGCCGCAGCGGTAGCAGCAGCCGACATTGTGGCTGTACGGCTCGACCTTGACAAGGTAGCCCTGCTCTTCGAGGTCGGCAACAATGGCCTTTCTCGCCTCGTAGCGGTCCATGCCGTTATACTTGCCGCCGTTTATGATCTTTGCGTCCTCGTCGATGCACTGTATCTGCTCAAGGTTATGGCGCAGGCCGACCTCATAGTCGTTCGGGTCATGGCAGGGCGTCATCTTAACGGCGCCGGTGCCGAAGCCGAGCTCGACATAGTCGTCCGCGACGATGGGCAGCTTGCGCCCGACAAGCGGGAGGATAGCGTTCTTGCCGACAAGGTGCTGATACTTCTCATCCGCGGGGTTGACTGCAACGCCGGTGTCGCCCAGCATGGTCTCGGGACGGGTCGTTGCAATGATGAACTCCTCGTCGGAGTTCTCGATCGGATAGCGGATATACCAGAAGGAGCCGGGGATGTCCTTATATTCGACCTCGGCGTCGGACAGCGCGGTGCGGCAGTGAGGGCACCAGTTGATGATGCGGCTGCCCTTGTAGATAAGGCCCTTCTCATAGAGGTCGCAGAAGGTCTCGCGCACAGCCTTGGCGCAGACATCGTCCATCGTGAAGCGGCTGCGGCTCCAGTCGCAGGAGACGCCCATGCTCTTCTGCTGCTCGACTATACGGTCGCCGTACTTCTGCTTCCAGTCCCAGACGCGCTCAAGGAACTTGTCGCGGCCGAGATCGTAGCGGGTCTTGCCCTCCTCCTTGCGCAGCACCTCTTCGACCTTTATCTGGGTCGCGATGCCGGCATGGTCAACGCCGGGCAGCCACAGCGCGGCATAGCCCTGCATTCTCTTATAACGGGTCAGGATATCCTGAAGTGTCGCATCAAGGGCATGCCCCATGTGGAGCTGGCCGGTGACATTGGGGGGCGGCATAACGATGGAGAACGGCTTCTTATCGGGGTCTATCTTGCCCTCGAAATAATGCCCGTCCATCCACATCTCATAGACCTTTTTCTCGACCGATTTAGGGTCGTACACTTTCGGAAGTTCTTTCATTCTCTGCTCTCCTCTCACATAGAAAAACGCCCTGAAGCATATAGCTTCAGGGCGATAAATTACCGCGGTACCACCTGAATTCCGCATACTGCGGCACTCATGCCTTCCTTAACGCGAAAGCCACGCCCGGACTACACAGTCACCCTTCACCCGGGATGCTCAAGGCCGACCTTCCGCAGCGCTTCACAAGAGCTTTCACCAACCGCTCCCTCTCTGAGATCCGCACACCGCGTACTCCTGCCTGTCACAGCAATGGGATGATTTTAGCGCAGGCAGCCGGATTTGTCAACACCTGCCGCGCAAAGTATTTTGTTTTGTTTACGCGAGCAGAGCCTTGAGCTGCTCAAGGTTATGCAGGCCGACGACGCCTTTCACCGCCTTGCCGTCACGGATGACGACGAGCGTCGGGATGCTGCTCACGCCGAAGCGCTGCGCAAGGCCGGGGTTCTCGTCCACATCCACCTTGCATATCTTGACGCTGCCCTGAAGCTCCGTGTCCAGCTTCTCAAGCACCGGCGCCTGCATGCGGCAGGGGCCGCACCATGTCGCCCAGAAGTCCACAAGGCAGGTGCCCTGACTGGTTTCGGTATCGAAATTATTCTCATTCAGATGTGCAATAGCCATTTTTATTTCTCCTTTATACTTTTTTTACTTATTTTCCTTAACGTACTCACACGCCGAGAGCGCCGCGATGTTGCCTTCGCCCGCGGCCTTGGCGAGCTGATAGGGCTTTCCGGTACAGTCACCGCAGGCAAAGACGCCGGGGATCGACGTGCTCATATCACGCTTCGTGACGATCACGCCGTTTTCATATTCTAGCCCGTCTATCAGCTTTGAGACGGAAATGCTGTCCTTGATTATAAACACGCCGTCGACTGGGTGCTCCTGCCCGCCCGCGATGAGCGTGTCCGCTTTCATGCCGCCGCGTATCTCATAGCGCAGGTTCTCCTTGAAGTGCAGCACATTGCAGCCGATGCCGCGCAGAAAGTCCGTGTCGTCATACGCTTCGCGGTTATTGCCGATGAGCGCAACGGTCTTGCCCTTATAGAGCATCCCATCACAGGTCGCGCAGTAGCTCACGCCGCGGCCTAAAAACTCTGCCTCACCAGGATAGAGCTTCTCCCGCGTAATGCCGAGGGCAAGGATGACCGCTTTTGCCTCATAGAAATCGTTCCCGACCGCAACGCCGAAGCTGCCGCCCATGTCCATAACGTTCAGTGCGCGCCCGCGGATGAGCTTTGCGCCGCTGCCCTCTAACTGATGCCGCAGCAGTTCGGACAGTTCCCGTCCGCTGAGCCCGGCAAGCCCCGGATAATTCGTTATCTTCTCCGCCTTATACAGGCTCTCCGACTCCATGGGATTTGCTATCACCGCAGTGCGTTTCCCGCGGTTCATCGCCGTCAGCGCCGCCGAGGTGCCCGCGATGCCGCCGCCGATTATTATAATGTCAAAGCTCTCCGACACCCGCCGTCACCCGCTTCCGTCAATTTTCATAGTTAGTCTACCACATTTTTATTGTAATTACCAGAGCAATCGTTTATAATATTCGAGAAATATTAGCATAGGAGAGATGAGGACATGGAAGAAGCTGCCAGAAACTTTATCGACGCATTTGTACAGGAGGATCTTTCCGAGGGGCACCGCTGTTACGGGATGCAGATCCACACGCGTTTCCCGCCCGAGCCCAACGGTTATCTGCATATAGGCCACTGCAAGGCTTTGACCATTGACTTCGGTACTGCCGAGCGCTTCGGCGGTATATGCAACCTCCGCATGGACGACACCAACCCCGCCAAGGAGGACACCGAATTTGTCGACGCGATAAAGGAGGACATCCATTGGCTGGGCTTTGACTGGGGCGACCGGTTTTTCTACGGTTCGGATTATTTTGAGCAGACCTACGGCTACGCTATCGAGCTTATAAAGAAAGGTCTTGCCTATGTCTGCGAGCTTACGCCGGAGCAGTTCCGCGAGTACCGCGGTGACACCAACCGTCCCGCCGTCAGCCCGTGGCGCGACAGACCCATTGAAGAGAGCCTTGACCTGTTCCAGCGCATGAGGAACGGCGAATTTGAAGAGGGGCGCTACACGCTGCGCGCAAAGATTGATCTTGCCAGCGGCAACTTCAATATGCGCGACCCAGTGCTCTACCGCATCCGCTATATCGAGCACCACCGTCAGGGCACCAAGTGGTGCATCTTCCCGATGTATGACTTTGCCCACCCGATCCAGGACGCCATCGAGGGCATTACGCACTCGCTCTGCTCGCTTGAGTATGAGGATCACCGTCCGCTTTATGACTGGGTCGTGTCGAATGTCTCCATACCCGGCATCAAGCCGAGACAGATAGAGTTCTCCCGTCTCGGCATCAATCACACCGTCATGTCCAAGCGCAAGCTCCGTCAGCTCGTGCAGGAGGGCTACGTCTCCGGCTGGGATGATCCGCGTATGCCGACCCTGTGCGGTCTGCGCCGCCGCGGGTACACCAGCGCGTCCATCCGTGAGTTCTGCGACCGCATAGGCGTGTCTAAGGTCCCGTCGACGGTCGACCTTGCGCTGCTTGAAAGCTGCCTGCGTGACGACCTCAATGCAAACGCCCGCCGTGTCATGGCCGTGCTCAATCCCGTGAAGCTCACCGTCACCAATTACCCCGCCGGCAAGAGCGAGACGCTCACCGTTGAGAATAATCCCCTGCGTCCTGAGGATGGGACGAGAGAGCTCAGCTTCTCACGTGAGCTCTGGATCGAAGCGGACGACTTCATGGAGGAGCCCGCGCCGAAGTACAAGCGCATGTACCCCGGCAACGAGGTTCGCCTCAAGGGTGCGTACCTTGTCAAGTGCACCGGCTGCGTCAAGGACGCTGACGGCAATGTTATCGAAGTTCTCTGCGAGTACGATCCCGACAGCCGCGGCGGCGATCCCGCCGACGGACGCAAGGTCAAGGGCGCAACGATCCATTGGGTCGATGCCGCCACCGCCGCTGACGCCGAGGTGCGCGTCTACGGCAACCTCTTCAGCGATCCCGACCCCGACGGCCCGGATAAGAACTTCCTCGACTATCTCGATCCCGACAGCCTGAACATCCTCACCGGCTGCAAGGTCGAGCACAGCCTTGCCGAGATGCCCATGCCCGAAAAGGGTAAGGACTCCACCGGCCTGCAGTTCATGCGTCAGGGCTACTTCTGCCTTGATAACCGCGACGCAAAGCCCGGCCATCTGGTCTTCAACCGCTCCGTCGCCCTCAAGGACAGCTTCAAAAAGTAATATAAACATAAACCGTCAGGAAGCTCGCTTCCTGACGGTGTTTTATATTCAGCCTGTCAGTCTATGCTGACGCTCATGCCGTTGAGCTCCACGCCGTTGTCGGCGGGGATGAGGATGTACCTGCGCCCGTCGATCACGCGCGTCTCGACGAGGTGGACATGCTGCGGGTCGACGCTTATCTTGACTTCGGGCGTCTCAAGCTTGAAGTGGCGGCTGTCGATGATGTTCGCGGGGCTGAGTTCTGCATTCTCGCCGAACTCCTCGCGGCATTTCTCTTCAAAGGCCTCGGCCTGCTCCGCGCTCACGCCGTGGTTTTCGAGTATCTCCGCCATGTCCTCGGGGCTTATCGACAGCGGCTCCGGGTCGCGGCTCTCCTTGTGGACGCTGATGCGCTCCATAAGCTCGGTGTGCACACCCTGCATCAGCGAGAGGCTGCACTCCTTATCGAGTGTGCCGGTCATGACGTCGATGAAGGTCTCCTGCTGCGCGCCTGCGGGCATCGGGACCTGCGTCTTGAACACAGCGTCAATGAAGTCCTGATGATCTTCGTTCACGTTGCGTGAATAAAACAGTGCGTTATAAATATTCGCGCTGCGCTCGTCAAAGCTCGGGTACATGAAGCCCAGCTCCGGTGCGGCAACGAGCTGCCCGCCGGGGAAGTTCTGAAAGCGCTTGTCGTCAGGAGAGTAGCCGAACTGCGCCTTGCCGGTCTTGACCGGGCACAGGCAGCAGACCATGTACTTGAACACGTCGCGGTCGTTGTCGTCAGGGCTGCCGTCCTTGCCGTAGTGCGGCACATCGTAGATATCAAAGGCCAGCAGTATCACGTAGCCACTCTCGTCGGGCGTGACGGCGTCAATGATGCACTTATAGAACTCATCGCGCAGCGCGGCGTCCGAGAGTTCGGACTTTCTCAGCGCAGAGAGCAGACGCACCTCGTCGCTGTCCATGACCTGCTTTGTCGCAAAGGACAGGGACATGAGGTTGCGCCCCAGCGTACCGGAGAGCGACTTGCGCAGCAGGGACAGATACTTCTCCGTCTCCTCCTGCGTCAGCATCGCGACCGACTCGTCTATGTAGGACACGATCTCTTTAGCTGAGTTTACATAACACCCATATATATGACTTATATTATTGCGTTCAAGCTTGAATCTGCGGCGTATCTCGCCGACTTCCTTCTTGTTCATGGCTCCTCCGTGGTGTGTCAATTGCGGAGATCATCCGCTTATTTAATGCCACGGTATTATCGCACATTTTGCGCGCGGATTCAAGTGAACAGTTCAGCGCATTGCGCTGCGGTGAAAAAATTTTGTTTTGTACGCAACCAAAGCTGCCGAAAACGGAACTATATGTATGAGAGCGCTCAGTAATTACAAGGAGGATGTCATGGAAGACGAAAAGATAATCGCTCTGTATTGGCAGCGTGACCAGTCCGCCATTGACGAGACCGATAGGAAATACGGCGTCCAGCTCCGCGGGCTGTCATACGGCATACTTTCTGACAGAGAGGACGCGGAGGAATGCGTCTCCGATACATATATGGCGGTGTGGAACAGCCTTCCCCCGCAGCGGCCGAAGCGGCTGCGCGCCTACGCCGCGGCGATAGTGCGCAACCTGAGCCTTCGGCGTGTGCGCGACAGGTATTCTAAAAAGCGTGGCGGCGGTGAGGTCGTGCTCGCGCTGGAGGAGCTTGAGGACTGTCTGTGTTCTCAGGCTTCCGTTGAACGTGAATATGAGCAGAAAGAGCTTGCCGACAAGATAGAAGAGTTCCTGCGCACACTCTCCGCCGATGACCGGCGTATTTTCATGTGCCGCTATTGGGGATTTGCCCCCGTCGCGGAGATCGCACAAAAACTCGGCTGCCCGCAGAGCAAAGTGAAAAGCTCGCTGCACCGCACACGCGGGAAGCTTCAGAAGTATCTGACAAAGGAGGGGCTTATATGAACGCTTATGATTTTCTCCTGTCGCTCGACAGACTCGATGGGCGGCTCATAGATGAGACGATGGATTGCCTGTATCCTAAAGAACGGCGCGGCGGCAGACGCGTCGTACGCACGCTGCTTATCGCCGCAGTGCTTGCATCGCTCTTCACAGCCGCAGCCTTCGCGTCGGATTTTCTCGGTTTCAGAGAAGCGATAATAAAGCCCGAAAGTATCGGCCGGATACCGGACTTTACCGTCACGCACGAGGACGGAAGCACGGAGACGCGGGACATGTCCAACAGCGCGGGCGTCAGTATGACAAAGCCCGAGAACGCCCCGGAGAGCATGCAGCCGTGGGTCGAGAACATAAACACCGCGGCGAAGGAGTGGTCAGACTACCGGCGTGAAGAGTGGAAACGCTATCTGAATGAGATGCTGCCGAACGTAGGCCGGTTCTATGACGGCAGCTCAACCGAGGAACCGGAATATGTCAATAACGGCGACGGCACATACACTGTGAAGCCCGTTAAGCAGAGAATCTATAAAGACCCGGTGACGGCGCCGGTCATAGAATACGAAGACGAGTCGAGCTTCTTTGTGATAAGCGAAGAGGAATATGAAAACATCACTGAACTTTCCCAAATCTTCTACGGCGGATATTACCAGAGCAAATACGACTGGAATTACGGCGCATGGGACGAGGCGAGCGACGCAAAGCTCGCCGAGATAGCGGAGAAGCACGGTCTGCGGCTGCGCAGCGGCGAAACGGAGCTATACTGGGATGAGCGCCCCATAGCAAACGGCGCTCCTGCCGACAGGTGCTTCAGCCCTGAGGAGCTTGTGCGTATGCTCACCGAGCGCTGCTGCAAGGGCAACTTTTTCAAGACTGTTCCTACGGCCTTTGATAAACTCTATTTCCTCAGTACCGGCTCTTTCGGTCTGTGCTGTGAGCTGCCGGTGGAGGACGGCGCGGAGCTATGCGTCTACATCCGCAACACCGTCAGCGACGAATTTGCCACCGGTAATGAGATCGGCGCCATCGTCACGGATTATACCAAGTACCTCACCCGCACACGCACCGCCCCCGACGGCACAGAGCTGTATATCGCACAGGGCGATGAGGATGCATACATATATGCCTACCTTGACAGCTCCTTCATGGTCATGAACGTTTATGTAAATCCGTTCGGCAATAATCCCGATCTGAAGCTGACCGAGGATTATGTAAACCAAGCCGCCGACAGCTTTAATTATACCAATCTGTAAGACTCAGCTATTGCTGCATATAAAACGACCGCAGTCTCTTTTGAGACCGCAGTCGTTTTTTTAGATGTTTGCCTATACTTTTTATCTAAGCTTTTCGAGCGTGAGGCTGTCTCTTTCGCCGCCGTAGAACTTATCCAGCACTGCGCCGAATACCGGCTCGCCCGGGGCTGCCGCTTCAAACAGAGTCATGCATGAGCACAGCTTGAGGTTGTCCGGCCAGCCCATAACAGCCGCCGGGTCGTTGGTGTCAAGCGCAAGCAGCGCGTTCGATATCTCGCGCAGGTTCCTGCCAAGCACCGGATGGGCAATGAAGCGCTTTGCCTCCTCAATGCCGCGGATGCCGTAATACTGTGCCGTCGAGCTCATGCCGAGCCCCTGGAGCTGCGGAAAAATGTACCACATCCAGTGGCTGCGCTTATGGCCGCTGCGTATCTCCGCAAGCGCCGTGCCGTAATCCCGCGCCTGTGCGGAAACAAATCTTTCAAGGCTGTCCATTTACTGCTCCTCTCAGCCGACTGTGCCTATCTGCGTATCCTTGAACGGATAGTTCCCGTCTTCGACGGTCACTTTCATCCAGTCATACGGCGTTCCGTCGTAGAGAATGCTCTCCAGGGCGCTGCACCCATAAAAGGCATATTCCTCTATTATCATAAGGCTCTTCGGCAGTTCGATATGGTCAAAGCTCGCGCAGCGGAAAAACGCATAGCCGCGTATCTTTCTCACCGAATCGCCGAGCGTGACCTTCTCCATTGCTCCACAGTCATAAAAAGCCGCGCCTCCGACATCCTCAACTCCGTCCGGGATATCGATTCCTTTCAGGCTCGTGCATTCGCTGAATGACCGCGCGCCGATCAGCGTAACGGTGTCCGAAAGTACCGCCTCTTCGAGGTTCGTGCAGTCGGCAAAGGCATACTCCCCTACGCTCGTGACACCGTCCTCGACGACGGCTTTCTTGATATCATCCTTGAATTCGCGCCACGGAGCGGTATAACCGGTGTCCTTGTAATTGTTCATAGCGCCGCTGCCGCTGAACGTGAGCACGCCGTAAGAATCGAATTGCCACGTGACAGCGTTGCCGGCCTCGCCTGACTGCAGTATGACCGCCGGTTCCGGCGTCGGCTTAGGGGGCGGCTCAGGCGTAGGTTCCGGGGTTGCGGTCGCCGCCGTTACGATATCCTCCGTCTCAGGCTCCGCCGATGCACACCATCCAGCCCACGCAGGGACCGTTCTGCTCGCTGCCCGCACCCGCAGATGCTAGAGACTTTATTTTGTTGTTGATGATAGGGGGGAGGATGCCGATCGTTTTCTCCTCGTCGTCCTTGAAGCCCGGAAGTCCCGCATCCTGACAGTGCGGGCAGGTTAGTATTATATATTCCTGTTCACTATCCTTTGCTCACGGTGAGAACGGTGATATTGTCATGCTTGCCCGGTCTGCCGCCCGCCATTGCCGCGCGCGTGAGCACCTTGGGCAGATGCATGCTGTTGCCGGCATGCTGGAGCATCAGTCTCTGTATATCCCCTTCCGGCAGCGCCTTGTACAGGCCGTCGGAGCAAAGAAGTATCATGTCGTCCTTCGCCGAGCCGAACTCGATCACGCCCGTATCGATCAGAAGGTTGCCGCCCTTGCCGACATAGCTTATGAGCGCTTCCTTCTGGCCGTCGGTCTCGACCTCCTCCTGCGTGATGTATCCGGCGTTGCACTGCTCCTGAAGCAGCAGGCGGAAGTTATGGTCGCGCGTGATCCGTTCGAGCCTCCCGTTATGCAGGTAGTAGATTCGGCTGTCTCCCGCGGATACCCAATATGCCTTGCTGCCGCGGACGACTACCGCAATGGCCGTCGTGCCGCTGCGGAGCTTTCTTCCGCTCTGGTCGGTGATCGCGGAGACCTCATCATCCGCCGCCGTGACAAGCTCCTTGAGTACCTGACACACATCGTCGACCTTGCCCATCTGATAGTAGCCGTTATATACAAGCTCCGCGCACATGCGGCTTGCGATCTCGCCGCCCTCCATGCCGCCCATGCCGTCGCATACTATCGCGAGCATGCCGGAGTCCTTCACGGCCTCGCTGTTGGTATCGGGAGTAAACAGGAAAAAGTCCTGCTGATACTTTCTGTCGCCGATTATGCTCTCTGCCGTGACGGTGATAGCCTCGGGTTTATTCGTCTTGTTCGGTTTATAGGCAGCTTCCTTTTTGCCGCCGAGTCCGTATATTATTCCGGCAGCTATCAGGACGAATCCGACTGCGGCCAGTATGATGCCGGCGAGGCGTACTCCGCCCGACTGCGTCTCCTGAAGCGCAGCCGCCAAAACTATCCATTCTGTTCTCATCCTTCATTCCCCCGGTTCTTATTAATAACTATGTTCAAAATAACCTCTCCTCCCGAAAGAGCCGCCATACAGTCTGTGTTCAGAACAGCGCTTCCTCCGCGAAGGTCCCGCCCGTCGCCGAGCATGACACCGTTGCTGGACTTATCGTAGATCGTCACCGTTCCCTCTGCGCTGTCGAATTTCACCGCGCAGTGCACACGGCTTATGACCGAGTTGTTCGACACTACAAGGTCGCACATGTCCTCCTGCCGACCGATAAGGTACTGTCTCCCCGGCTCCAGCACAAGCCGCGCGCCGCGGTTCATTCCCTCGATCACGTCAATATAGGCCTGCGCCCCCTGACGTTTCGTCTTGTCTGCGGAGCCGAACGTCTGCTTCACGGCTTTTTTCAGCTTATCGAACAGGTTGCCCTTCGTCTCGATGAACTTCGTTCCGTCGGTGTCCTGAATATCCGTGGTCTTTTCCTGCTTGGCATAATCCGTAAAATCGGCGATGAACTCATCCGCCGTCATCGCCCTCAACACGCATGATGGCAATTGCGGAAAGGTTGTCCATCCTGTTGCCTCTTCCTCGCGCGTATATAAATTTTTTCATCGTGTTCAGCCATTCCTCGCTGCATGACGCGCGCTTGAGGAAACGCTCCATGTCCTTTTCCTCTATCCATTCCCAGAACCCGTCGGTGCAGAGCAGGAAAGCATCGCCGCACACAGGTTCCTCCAGCTTCAGGCGCTGGTAGCGCGGGGTCTCCCACTCAGAACCCATGACCCGCAGCAGCTTGTTGCGGTCAGGATGGTGACGTATATCGCGTTCCTTTATTTCTCCGATGTTCACCAGATACTGAGGTATAGAATGATCCGACGATCTGAGGAGCACCTTATTCTTTCTGAACTGATAAATGCGGCTGTCTCCGACATAGGCCGCGGCAGTTTTTCCGTCCTGTATCAGCAGGCAGCAGGCAGTCGTTTTCATCCCGTTCTGCTTGTCAAGCTCGATCTGCATTTTCATAAGCTCGTCCTGCGCGTTCTGAATGAGTTCGCAGACAAGCTCGCCAATGTCGGCTCCCTCCGGAGCCTTTTCAAAGGCAGCCGTGACGCTGTCACATACGCACTTTGAAGCTACCTCTCCCGCGTCATGTCCGCCGAGTCCGTCGCACAGTACGGTACAGATCCCGGCATCTCCCGATGTCACCGCAACGCAGTCCTCGTTATTTTCCCGTTCGCCCGGTTCGCTCAGAATTGCAATATCCCAACGCATAGCTCCACCTCCGTTTTCAGGTCTTATGCGACCAGCTTCCTGATTGCCTTGTATATATGAATGCTTATGCCGTGGAGTTCGCGTAGAAGAAGTCCTTCACATGCACTATACTGCTCTCGCCGCTGAAGCGCGACATTGTCCGTGCCTCGTTCAAGAACTTTTCCCTCTCCCGTTCGAGCAGTATTTCTCCCTCTGCGCTCGTCGCCTCGACCGCCTCGGAGTGCTTGGCATACCGTGTCACCGAGCCCGTAGGATAGAATTCCTTGATGGCCACTCGCTCTTCAAGCCGCAGGTCAAGCCCTATATATGTAATACCGAATCCGCCCTCACCCAACACCTTGCCTATGAGATAGCGTCCCTCCAATATCGTCATCACCGGCAACTGGTGCTGCCTGTTCTGCACGTGCATATCACCGCCGCAGATGCTGCACTTCTCCGCGCTGTCTGCGTTCTCCGCCATGCACGACGGGCAGTATTCCGACATCTCTTTCTCCTCCGCGTATTTTGTTTTTTTGTATTTATTGATATTATCAGTATACTATACGCTTATTCTTCGTGCAAGCTGATTCATATAAACTTCGGCAAAAAAATATCGGGGCAAAAGTGCCCCGATACCTTAATATCTGTTTTGTTTATTATTCCAGTCTTTCCGCTTCCTCCAGCCACAGCCGCGCTGATGCGTCGGACGGCATACGCCAGTCGCCGCGCGGCGAGAGCGTGACCGTGCCGACCTTCGGCCCGTCCGGCAGGCAGGAGCGCTTGAACTGCTGCGCAAAGAACCTGCGCAGGAAAGTGCGCAGCCAGTGCAGTATCACATCCCTGTCGTATTCCACGTCGAATGCATAGCATGCCAGACGGAATATCCGCGTCGGGGATGCGCCGCTGCGCAGCATATGGTACAGGAAGAAATCATGCAGCTCGTACGGACCTACGATGTCCTCCGTTTTCTGCGTGATGCTCCCATTGTCCGCGGGCAACAGCTCAGGTGAGATAGGCGTGTCGAGTATGTCTTTCAGCACCGCGGCAGCGCCTGCGGAGCAGCGCCCCATTTCGTATTCTATAATATACCGCACGAGTGTCTTGGGGACAGACGCGTTGACGCCGTACATCGACATATGGTCGCCGTTATAGGTCGCCCAGCCGAGCGCAAGCTCCGACAGGTCGCCCGTGCCGACGACTATGCCGCCGTTCTGGTTCGCTATATCCATGAGCACCTGCGTGCGCTCGCGCGCCTGGCAGTTCTCATAGGTCACGTCTGTGCAGCCCTCGTCGTGCCCGATATCCGCAAAGTGCTGCCTGACCGCCGCGCCTATATCCACCGTCATAAAGCTGACGTCCAGTTCCTCGCAGAGCTTTTCGGCGTTGCTGCGCGTGCGTTCTGTCGTCCCGAAGCAGGGCATCGTGACCGCGACGATATCCTCCCTCGGTCTTCCAAGCATGTCCATCGCCCTGACCATGACCAGCAGCGCAAGCGTGCTGTCAAGGCCGCCGGATATACCGATCACCGCCTTGCAGCAGCCCGTGTGCTCTATGCGCCGCATCAGCCCGTCCGACTGTATGCTCAGTATTGCCTCGGCGCGCTCGGCGAGTATCTCCCCGTCGGCAGGCACGAAAGGCCGGCGCGCGATGTGCCGCGTAAGCTCCGTGTCTCTCGGCTCCTGGCTGAAGTATACGCGCCGGCATTCGGGCGCGCTGCTCTCGTCAAAGCTCGTGTTCCTGTGCCGCTCAAAGCGCAGCCTGAAGAGGTCTATCTCAGTCGCGATAAGCCCGTTTTTTGCAAAGGGCTTCTTCTCCGCAAGAAGCTGTCCGTTTTCGTATATAAGGCTGTGCCCGGAGAAGACCATGTCCTGCGTGGATTCTCCATGCCCCGCGTTCGCATATACATAACCGCAGATGAGCCGCGACGATGCGGACGACACCAGCAGCCGCCTGTAATCGTTTTTCCCTATCAGCTCGTTCGAAGCCGAGAGGTTCGCTATCACCGTTGCCCCCGCAAGACACAGCCCGGTCGACGGCGTGACTGGTGCCCAGAGATCCTCGCATATCTCCACGCCGAGCACGAAATCCGGCATCTCCCGGCAGCAGAACAACAGGTCGCGTCCGAACGGGACATCCCATCCCGCGATCCTTATCGTGTTCTCTCCGCGGTAGTCCGCTCCAGAGCTGAACTGGCGCTTCTCATAAAACTCACCGTAATTCGGCAGCACCGTCTTCGGCACAACTCCAAGCACCGCACCGTTCTGGATAACAGCAGCGCAGTTATAGAGCTTTCCTCCCGTCCTCACCGGCACACCGATCACCGCCATGCAGCGCTTTCCGGATGTATAGTCCCGCAGCGCCTCCAGGGCTTCGAGTGCGCCGTCAAGCAGCGTGTCGGAATAGAACAGGTCGCCGCAGGTGTAGGCTGTCAGGTGCAGCTCCGGGAACACAAGGAGGTTTGCACCCACACTCTCCGCCTCGTCAAAGCACTCCCGGGCGCTCTCAAGATTATAGGCTGTGTCGCCCACCTTGAGCTTTGGGCTTGCCGCCATCACTTTAATAAACCCGAACTTCATATCAATGCACCTCCGGCTCACCGAAATATAGGAAATAATAATCCTACGGGCAGATAATGTCAATTATTATTCCGCATTCAGACGCAAAAAAGCCTGCAGGCATAATGTACCTGCAAGCTTTTTTGATCCTGTTCACTTTGTCTGGAAGCGCTCCATGAGATTCTCAACGCTGTTGTCCATAACGCGCAGTATCTTTTCCTCAACTATCTCTCTCGGGAACTGCATCCCCATATCGAGCCAATAGGAAATAAAGCCTATCGCGCATTCGGCGTAAAACTCAACGACAAATTCAAAATCCTGCTTTTCTATATTGCGCCCCTCGGCGACGATATCCGCAAAGCTGCGTATGCACTCCTGAAGCCTGCCCTTGATATAGCGGAGCATATACAGCCTGCTGTTGGAGTTATACACGTTCAGCGCAAAAGTCGAGTTCTCCTGCAGATACTTGATCCACATTATAACATCGGTCTTCCAGCGATCGTACACGACCTCTTTCGGGAGGTTCGCGTTTGCGTCCTCCTCGAACACCCACTCAAGCAGATCATACACATCGTCAAAGTGGTAATAGAAAGTCTGCCTGTTCACCCCGCATATCTCGACAAGATCCTTGACCGTGATCTTATCTATCGGTTTGACCTCCATCATCTTTTTCAGCGCTGCCGCAAGCGCCTTTTTTGTAGACGTAGCCATGATAACACCCTCCCCATCCTTCTCTAGTTATTATTATAACACAAGCGTCATACATTGGCAAAGCATTTTTCGCCGTTTTTCATATTATTTCTGTTTTCTATCTTTACACGCAGTGCGACGCATCGGCCGGATATGTATATTTTACAATTCTGAAATACAATCTCCGTTACATCTGAAACATATCGCGGGTATTATAATAATTGCAAGTGGCAGTTTTTCATCTTTTTCATTTTGTCCTCTGAAATACAGGAAAGCCCGGGTCGTCTGACCCGGGCTTTTCGTATTTTGTCAAAGAACCTTTAGTTCTTTGACAAAAGGGCTTGCGCTCCGTTCGCGCCTCGCAGGCTCGACACTCACTACGCGAGAAGTATTTTCACCGACGTACACGCCGCCGGTGAAAATGTATCTGATTTATTTTTTGCCTGCGGGCAAAAAACTCTGCGAGGCTTTTTGTTCATTGCATCACTCCACCGCCAGAAGGCGCACCTGCTCGGCTCCCGGCGTGCTGCCGAGGCTCTCTATCAGCCCCGCCATGCTGCCGGGCATCGCGCTTATATCTAACGACAGCGTAACGCTGGCCTTTCCGTGTATCGGCAGGCTCTGCGTAATGGTCAGCACGCTCCCGCCCGCGCTGGATATCTTCGACAGCAGCGCACTCAGCACCCCCTGCTCATGCGTCAGCATCATTGAGAGCACCGCCTTGCGCCCGCTGCCGATGTCTATCGGCTCGAGAATATAGTCCTTGTATTTATAATACGTGCTGCGGGAAATGCCGACCTGCTTGACAGCCTGACTGACATCCTTCACCTTTCCGGATTCAACGAGCCGCCTTGCCTCGATGACCTTTTCATAATAATCCGGCAGTATGTCCTTATGGATAATGAGATAGTTTTCCAGCATGTCCGCGCCTCCGTTCCATATCTGTACGCTATATAATAACCTGTCTTCGTCAAAAAGACAAGTGTATTTATATTTGACTGTCAAATTTGTTTCGCCGGCCTAAAATCCGACAAAATAATATCAGTTGTACAAATTGTACCCAAAAGCACGAAAATGCGTGACTTCTCGCTCCCGGTATGTTATTATATTGACGTATGAGAGTATCACTATTCTTTATGAGGAGGATGTTGCCCAAATGGTGACAAATAAAGAAAATCTTTATAAGCTCGGTCAGAAAATGACCGACCGCATCCCCTATAAGCTCGGCCTTAAAAAGCTGGACGAGAGTTGCCCGGAATACTGGGGGCTTGCCAAGGTGCTTGACGACGATATGGTCAGCATCGCCCTGAGCATGAAGCAGCGCACCCCCATGACGCTTGAGGATGTTTCCAAGTCCTCCGGCTGGACGGATCTGGACGCGCTCGAAAAGAAGCTCCATGAGATGGGCGTCGTCGGCCTTATCGAGTGGAACTGGGAGAACGACGCGCACATCAAGCAGTACATACTGCCGCTCTTCGTTCCCGGCGCGGCGGAGTTCCTCAATATGCGCAAGGAAGTCGTTGACGAGCACCCCGAGGTGTGCGACTTCTTTAACGCCATGACCACTCTCCCCCTCGAGAAAGTCACGCCCATGGTCCCCCTCGGCGGCGCGGGCATCGGCATGCACGTTATCCCTGTCGAGAAGGCCATTCCCACCGGCTCCAAGTCCGTCAGCATTGAGCATCTGTCCCACTGGCTGAAGAAGTATGACAAATTCGCAGTCGGCGTCTGCTCCTGCCGCCGCTCCCAGAGCGTGCGCGGCGAAGGCTCGGGCGACGTTGAGGATCTGTGGTGCATCGCCGTCGGCGACACTGCCCTTTACAGCGTCGAGACCCAGAAGGACGGCAAGCTCATCACCTATGATGAGGCTATGGCAATCCTCCAGCGCGCCGAGGATGAGGGCTATGTCCACCAGATAACCAATATCGACGGCGAAGATAAGATATTCGCCATTTGCAACTGCGCGCCCGGCGTCTGCTACGCTCTGCGCACCTCCCAGCTCTTCAATACTCCCAACATGTCCCGCAGCGCTTACATCGCGCACGTCGATAAGGAAAAGTGCGTCGCCTGCGGCAAGTGCGTCGAGGTCTGCCCCGCCGGTGCGGCGAAGCTCGGCCAGAAGCTCTGCACCAAGAATGGCTACATCAAGTACCCCAAGCACGAGCTGCCCGACGACACCAAGTGGGGTCCGGATAAGTGGAGCCCCAATTACCGCGACGACAACATGATAAACTGCTACGACACCGGCACCTCCCCCTGCAAGGCCGCATGCCCCGCACATATCGCCGTTCAGGGCTATGTCAAGATGGCCGCCGAGGGCAGGTACCTTGACGCGCTCAAGCTCATAAAGCAGGATAACCCCTTCCCCGCCGTCTGCGGCAGTATATGCAACCGCCGCTGCGAGCAGGCCTGCACCCGCGGCAGCATCGACAGCCCCGTCGCTATCGATGAGATCAAGAAGTTCATCGCCGAACAGGAGCTCAAGGCCGAGAGCCGCTATATCCCCGCACCGCGTCCCAAGAAGCAGCAGCTCATTCCCTATGAGCAGAAGATCGCCGTTATCGGCGCCGGTCCCGCCGGTATGAGCTGTGCCTTCTATCTGGCAAATATGCTCTATAAGGTCACCGTGTTCGATAAGAACCCCGCACCCGGCGGTATGCTTACCCTTGGCATTCCCAACTTCCGTCTTGAGAAGGACGTCGTCAACGCTGAGATAGACGTTCTGCGCGAGATGGGCGTTGAGTTCAAATGCGGCGTCGAGGTCGGCAAGGACATTACTCTTGACGAACTGCGCGCTCAGGGCTACAAGGGCTTCTATCTCGCCATCGGCGCTCAGAAGTCCGCACCGATCGGCGTTCCCGGCGAGGAGCTTGAAGGCGTGTTCGGCGGCATTGACTTCCTGCGCGAGGTCAACCTCGGCGGCAAACCCGCTATCGGCACGAAGTGTGCCGTCATCGGCGGCGGCAACGTCGCAATGGACGTGTGCCGTACCGCAGTCCGCTGCGGCGCAGAGGACACCTATATAATCTACCGCCGCAGTCAGGCCGAAATGCCCGCCGACGAAGAAGAGATCTCCGAGGCGATGGCTGAGGGCGTCAAATTCCGTTTCCTCAGCGCCCCTGTCGAGATAATCGGCAAGGATGGCAAGGTCAGTGCGCTCAAGGTCGAGCGTATGGAGCTCGGCGAGCCTGACGAAAAGGGCCGCCGCAAGCCTGTCGGCACCGGCGAGTATGAGACCATCGAGGTCGACAGCGTTATCGGCGCGGTCGGTCAGCAGGTCGATCTCGGCGGCATCGCCCCCGAGGGCATGACCTTTAACAAGAACGGCACCGTGGTCATTGACCCGGTCACCGGCCAGACCACGCAGAACGACATCTTCGCCGGCGGCGACTTTGTCACCGGGCCGAAGTTCGCCATCGACGCCATCGCTGCCGGACGCGTTGGCGCAGAGTCTCTGCACCGCTTCGTCAATCCCGGCCAGAGCCTGACTCTTGGCCGCAACCGCCGCGAGTTCATCGAGCTCAACAAGGAAGAGGCTGTCATCCCCATCGGCTTTGACAACGCCCCGCGTCAGGTTCCCGGTCACGATGCTGCAAAGGCCAAGACCTTCTCCAATGACCGCCTGACCTTCACCGAAGAGCAGATACGCAAGGAAGCCTCCCGCTGCCTTGGCTGCGGCGCTACCGAGGTCGACGAGAACCAGTGCATCGGCTGCGGCCTCTGCACCACCAAGTGCGAGTTCGACGCCATCCACCTCAGCCGCGACCTGCCCGACGCATCGAAGATGTACAAGGCCGAGGACAAGATGAAAGCCATCCTGCCCTACACGCTCAAGCGCGAGATCAAGATCATCAAGAATCGGAAGAACAAGTAATGCACGAACTCGGTACCGTTGTTTATATCATTGATACCGTCGACAAGCTCGCCGTAGAGAATCACCTTACCAAGATCGGTTCGGTGACTCTCGAGGTAGGCGAGGTCAGCGGCATCATCCCCAGCTATCTCTCGGATTTCTGGCTCTACGCCCGCAAAAAGTCCGACTTCCTCAAGGAAGCCGAGCTGAAGATAGAGACTTTGCCCGCGGTCACATTCTGTCAGGACTGCAAGCAGACCTATCCCACGGTGCAGTACGCCAAGGAGTGCCCGCACTGCCGCAGCATGAACACCTTCCTCATCACCGGCAATGAGTACAACATCAAAGAGATAGAAGCAATGTAAAAGCAGAACGAACGATAATGCGTGTGCAGTATGCTGCACACGCATTGTTGCATAATTATATTGTGAATATGCAGAGGTGAAAGAATGGGAGCATGGGGAGCAGGCTTATACGAAAATGACACGGCACTGGACGTAAAAGATGAATTTGAGAAGCTGTTTAACGACGGCAAGAGCGTTCAGGAGATCTCCGACGGGCTGACGGCAGAGTTTGAAAGCATCATGGACTGCGCCGATGAAGCGCCGCTGTTCTGGCTCGCGCTGGCGGATACGCAGTGGAAGTTCGGCGTGCTTTTGCCGGACGTCAAAGAGAACGCACTTCGCTGGATTGATGAATTGAAGAGCCAAACAGCGGATACTCCGGACGAAGCCAAGCAGAGGAAAGCGCTTGAGAACTTGCAGGCAAAGCTGCTTTCACCTCTGCCGCCGGTGAAAAAGCCGAAAAAGAAGAGAATTTATAAGTGCGAGTGGAAAATCGGCGACGTCTTCGCTTATCAACTGGAAAGCGAGCTTGCTAAGGAAAGAGGGCTTTACGGACGGTATTTTCTGATTCAGAAAGTTGACGAGGGCACATGGTACCCCGGACACATAGTGCCGATCATATACGTGAAGCTGACCAAAGACGCAAACATTCCGTCGACCGTGGAGGAATACGACGAAGCAGAATACGTACAGACATTTTTCCAAAAGTATGAGAGGCGTTTTTGGCCAATCGATATGAGCAGACCGCAAGAAGATATCGAAGAAAAATCCAAACTCAACTACGAAGTAGATGAATATGGCTTCTTGCCGGCATACAGAGCGATATTGCTTAATACTTCAAAAAGGGTCATTCCAAAGAAACTGATCTATGTGGGCAATTTTCCGAATGCGATCCGTCCACAAAAGGAGTTTATTCCGCATTCCAAAGATAGTCTCATAACTGTTTTCTGGAAACGCTTCGATGAAACTTTTGAATCGAAAATGATCAAGATGTATTGTGGGCATAATCTGAGGGAGCTCAGTATTTATGCGGACAAAAAGCATGACTGAATAAACGGCCTTATAAAAAAACTCCTGCTGATCAAACACAGCAGGAGGTAATTTGTATTCATTTCTGCATCGTAAATGCTTACTCCGCGTCTTCCCAGTTATGCCAGACGTTCTGGACATCGTCGTTATCCTCGAACATGTCGAGCATCTTCTGCATGTTCTTGATATCGTCCTCATTGGTGAGCTTGATGTAGCCGTTCTGCGGCAGCATCTCGACCTGCGCGGAGAGAAGCTTGTAGCCCTTCTCAGTCAGCGCGTCGGCAACAGATGCGACATCGTCCTCCGCGGTGTAGACGGTCATGACCTCTCCGTCTGCCTCAAAGTCGGCAGCGCCCGCATCGAGAGCGTCCATCATCACGGTATCCTCGTCAAGCTCTTCGTCCTCGTTATCGATGACGATAACACCCTTGCGGTCGAAGGACCAGGACACGCAGTTGGCAGCGCCCATGTTTCCGCCGTACTTATCAAAGTAGTGGCGGATCTCGCCTGCGGTACGGTTGCGGTTGTCGGTCATTGACTCGACAATAACGGCAACGCCCTGAGGACCATAGCCCTCGTAAACGACCTTTTCATAGTTCTCGGTATTGCCCGCGCCGAGCGCCTTATCGATAGTGCGCTTGATATTATCGTTCGGCATATTGGCGGCCTTTGCCTTGGCAATGACAGCAGCAAGTCTGGAGTTGCTGCGCGGATCACCGCCGCCGCCCTCCTTGACAGCCACGATCATTTCTCTGGCTATCTTGGTGAAGGCCTGCGCGCGCTTGGCGTCAGCCGCTCCCTTGGTCTTTTGTATGTTGTGCCACTTGGAATGTCCTGACATATAAACAACTCCTCTTGTATCTTGTGAATAAACGCATAGCAGCATTAACGGCAAATATTTTATCACATCGCCCGCGCTATGACAAGTAGTTTTTTACACGCATTTCGGGATAAGCAGAAGTCCTGCGCTGCCGGCATCCTCGGTCTGGTTCGCGGCGCTGATCTTTTCAACGCTCGAGTGGTACTCCTTCGCAAGCTCCCACATAGTCTCATCCCCGGCTCTGACGAGCGTGACTGCCGGGTACTGCGAAAGGTCGAAGCCGTTCTCTTCGTCAAGCTCTATCGAGTCCACCCTTCTGACCTCGACGCTCCCGACTGAAACGCAGCTCAGTTCCAGCGCCATGTGCCCGTCGACATACTGCCCGTCGGGACGCAGATAGACGTCCGTCAGGCGCGCCGAGCTGATCCTCATGCCGGTGCTCCCCTCGCCCTCCATGCCGATGCTGCGCCGCACCGCCGCAAGCTGTCCCTGACTGCTGCGGTACACAACGTCGACATTTACCGCCGCGCTTATCTTCGTCTGCTCCTGCGAGATATGCGCCACCGACACGAATGCGCTGAGCACATCCGCGCAGTCCTCGACGATGCTTATCCGCTCATCCGCAGCAAGCTTGAGCTTCTGCACCTCGGAGCCTGCATCGTAGCGGCAGGACTGCCTGCGGCACTCCGCCGGCATGAGGTTGCTGTAAGCGTCGGCAATATATGTCATGCGCTTTCTGCTGCGGCACACAAGCTGCATCACCGCGTGAAGCTCCGCGTCGAGCGCCTTGTCGCCGTTCACGGTGTCTATAATGTCAAAGTACGCGCCCGTCAGCTCTATTGACGTACAGCAGCTGTCCATGCACTCCTCGCCGATATCGATTATCTGCGAAAACGGGGTGCAGAACTCTGTGCGCACGGGGTAGTTCACCTCATCGGAAAGATAGCATACGGCAAGCTCCGCGCTTCCCTTTACTATCACCTTCGTGCCGATAAGCTGGCTGTCGCTCACAACGAACTCTGCCCTGCTCGACACGAGCCGTGACGGCTTCGGCTTGCCGCCGGGGAACGAAAACTGCTCGTTTACCGCAAAGGTCTTTTCACATACGGCGTCGGTGAACATGAGTTCGGCGCTCTCGTAGCGCGCATGCAGGCCGCGGCAGGCGTTCTCCGGCAGGCGCGACTCGATGCTTATACTCTCCTGCCTATAGCAGCTCAGCTCCCCGGATATCTCGAAGGTCACTGACACCTTGCGCGGGTTTATCACTCTCGCCTCTGTACTGAGTATCGAGAGCTTTATTTGCGCCGCGGCGTCCGACTCTATCTCCGGCACCTCATACTCCACGGAAAAGCTCTTGCTGAGCCTGACGAAGGACATGCTCTCCTGGCTTTCTGTTATGTACAGCAGCGACGCGACCGCCTCGCCCGATATCAGCACGCCGCGGCTCGTGATGTCCTTACTCTTAAGCATGACATAGCTCTGCACCGTCGCGATGCGGCCGATGTCGTCGTCCGTATCCGGTACGACGCTCTCCGCACTCTCCTGCACTTTTTTTGTCTGTCGGCTTATTTCCCGGTACATACTCACGTTTTTATTCTCAAATTTGATTTCCATATTCTTCTGCTCCTTGCTGCACAGTTTGTACAGAATATGCCCGCTGCGGCATCTTTATTACTTACGGGTAAATCTGGCTATCAGATCGGAAATGAATTTCGGCAGCTTGAATATAAAAACTCTCATGTCTGCTCCTTTCCCCGGCAAGCCGTAATAATACAATTATTTCAGCGGCAGCGTATATACCATATGCCAAGACCGATAAGGGCTGCGGCGAGAACGAACCACCAGAACTCCGTCGGCAGGACAAGGGACAGTATTATCACCACGCCCGCGGCTATCGCCGTGCAGCCCCATATACTGTGGTTACCTCTGCGCATAAAATGACCGCCCCCCCGCGAAATGTATTCTCTGCATTCTACGCGGCGGACGGTCGTTTTATGTATCCGCTATTCAGTTTTCCCAAGACTTGCGCTGCGCGACTATTTCGTACAGCCGCTGATATGAGCTGTACCGGCTGGGGGCTATCTCCCCCGCCGCGACTGCCGCCGTAACGGCGCAGCCCGGTTCTTTCAAATGTGCGCAGTCATTGAAGCGGCACTTGCCTATGTACGGGGCGAAATCAATAAAGTCGTGCTGTAAGCCCTCCTTGCTGATCTCGCATATCATCTCCACGTCAAGCGAGGCAAAGCCCGGAGTATCGGCTATGAATGTACCCTCGCCGAGGTCGTAGAGCTCAACATGTCTTGTCGTGTGCTTTCCTCGGCCAAGTCGCTCGCTGACCTCGCCCGTCTCAATGTTTATCCCCGGAATGAGCGCGTTGAGTATGCTCGACTTGCCGACGCCGGAATTTCCGGTAAAGGCGCAGATCTGCCCTTTCAGCGCCCGGCGCAGTTCATCTATGCCCTCGCCGGTCTCCGCGCTCGTGCGCAAAACTCTGAAGCCTGCTTTCGTAAACGCCGTGTACAGTGCGTCGCCCGGGTCGATGTCCGTCTTGTTTATGCACAGCACGAACTCACAGTCAGCCTCAGCTGCGATAACTGAGATCCTGTCGGCGAGGAAGGGATCGGTCACGGGGTTCGTGTTTGCGGCGACGAATACAAGCGTGTCGACATTCGCGACGGCGGGACGGATGAACCAATTGCGCCGCTCGCGCACGGAGTCTATACGTCCCTTGCCGTTTGCCTCAGGGCTGCACAGCACCCTGTCGCCGACAAGCGGTGACGTACCGTCAAGCCGGAAGCGCCCTCTCGCGCGGCACTCGAGCACACCAAGCTCTGTCTCCACATAATAAAAGCCGCTGAGCGCTTTTATGATTATTCCCTCAGTCATTGCTCACCTGTAATTATCCGGGCCGGAGGACACCTTGAGCTGTATCTTGGAGTGCTCCTCGACCTCGGTGAATGCGTTGACGCTCTGGCCGATGACCGTGCCCGCCTCAAGGTCGCTCGAAACTCTGTCGGAGCCGCCGTAGCTCAGGCCAAGGCTCTCAAGCTTCGATATCGCGGCGTCCTCGGTAAGCCCCACAAGGTTCGGCATCTCGACATGGCCTATCTCAGGCCCCGAGCTTACGGTCACATACACGGTCGAGCCGGCGCTGAGCTGGTCGTTCGCGGCGGGACTCGTACTTATCACGTAGTCCTTTGTGACGGAGTTTGATGTAGCATTCTCTATCTCGACTTGGAAGCCCGCCTGCTGGAGGCGGTTCTTCGCCTCGCGGTAGTCGATGTTCACAACATCAGGCACCGCTGTAAAAACAGTCCCCGTGCTGACTGTGAGCTCAACACGTATGCCCTCGGGCGTGACCATCATGCTCCTGCCGGGGCTCGGATCCTGTCCGAGTATCGTGCCGCTCTCGGTGTTCGTATCCACAACGTAGACCACATTGAAGCTGTACATTGCCGCAAGGTCAGCGTTTTCAACGACGGCCTGATAATTGCTGCCGATGAAGTTCGGCAGGCTGATACGCTCCGCCGGTGAGAATATCTCGCCGAGCCAGAAATCCCACAAAAACGCGAACAGCAGTATGCTCAGCACGATCGCGCCGAACACGCCAGTAAGGAAGCTCACGCTCTGCGCGCGGCGATGCCGCACGGCGTAACGCTCCTTGTCCATCTCGCTCACAGAGCGGATGGGCACGACCGCCGGGTTCTCAAAGTCCTCTTCCTGCTCCTCGTTCTCAGTCTCCTCGGCCTTGAGCTGTGCCTGAGTAAAGGCGTCAAGGTCGTCAAGCAGCTCATTTGCGGACTGATAGCGCTCGTTTATAGGCGCGCTCATCGCCTTGAGCGTGATGCGCTCAAGCTCGGGCGGAATATCCGGGACAAGCTCATGCGGCGGCTCGGGGTCGGCGTTCATGTGCTTTACGGCGATCTCAGCTATCGTGTCGCCCTCGTAGGGCTTGTGCCCCGTGAGCATTTCATACATGACGACGCCCAGAGAATACACATCGCTGCGTGCATCCGGGCATTCGCCGCGCGCCTGCTCGGGCGCGATATAATGTATCGACCCTACGGCCTGACCGTTATTTTCGTATATCTCATTTTCAAGCGCGGCAATGCCGAAGTCCGCGACCTTGACCGTACCGTCGCGCAGCATCATAACGTTCTGCGGCTTTATATCGCGGTGGATTATCCCGCGCTCATGTGCGTGGGCTATCGCCTTCGCGATCTGCTTTGTGAAATGCAGCACCTCGCGCCACGCAAGCGCGCCGCGCCTGTCCATATACTGCCGCAGCGTGATGCCCTCCACCAGCTCCATGACTATGTATTCCATAGCGTCGCTGTGGCTGACGTCGTACACCGCCACGATATTCGGATGAGACAGCATCGCGACAGCGTGCGCTTCGGCGCAGAAGCGGCTCCGGAACTCCTCGTCCGCCAGCATATCCTCGCGCATGATCTTCACCGCGACGTTGCGGTTGAGCCTATGGTCGAGCGCCTTATATACGATGGCCATACCGCCCTCGCCAATGACCTGCAAAATTTCGTACCGGTCGTCAAGCAGCGTGCCTATATATTTGTCGTTGTTTTCCATATATTATACTCCACGATATTCCATGGGAAACTTCATCTCATCACCGCGACGACGGTTACATTGTCCCTCGCGCCGCGGATAAGCGCCTTGCTCATCAGCGCCCGGCAGATAAGCTCCGGATCCTGATATTCCTTTGCGTATTCGAGCATCTCAAGATCGGTCACCATATTGGAAAGGCCATCCGAGCACAGCAGCAGGATATCCCCCGGCTGGAGCGTGAACTCAAAATAGTCAGGCCTGACCTCAGCCTCCGAGCCGAGTGCCCGCGTGATGACGTTCTTCTGCGGGTGGAGCCTTGCCTGCTCCTTTGTTATCGCACCCGCCTCCACAAGCTCCTCGACAAGCGAGTGATCCCGCGTGATCTGGTATATGCTGTTTGCACGCTTGGAGATGTGATAGGCGCGGCTGTCGCCGACATTGATAATATACCCATTCCCGCCGGACTTAATCACCCCGCCGACAAGGGTCGTGCCCATGCCGCTGTAGGCCTTGTCAAACAGCGAATATTCATATGCAACGCCGTTTGCCTCGGCGCAGGCATTGGTCAGGGCTTCCTTGTAATTGACGTTTTTGATCGTCCTGGACGTGAGACGATCGTATATATACGAGACGAAAGCCTTGTTCGCGACTGCGCTTGCGATCTCCCCCGCGTTCTCTCCGCCCATGCCGTCGCACAGCGCGGCAATAAGGCAGCTGCGCGCAGGGCAGCTCTCAATGATAAAGCAGTCCTGATTGTCTTTTCTGACTTTTCCCTTGTCGGTAAGGCCAAAGCTTTTCATATCGTCCTCATTTTCTCCCGGTGTCCCCGCCGGGGATCACTGCTTTTTCTGCATCTTCCTGCGCAGCTGGCCGCAGGAGGCGTCCACATCCCCGCCGAGCTTGCGCCTGACGGTGACATTCACGCCGTTGTCTTCAAGTATCTTTATAAACGCTTTCATGTGCTCCGGCGTCGAGGGCTGGAACTGGCGCTCCTCAACATGGTTGAGCGGGATAAGGTTCACGTGCGCGGCGACAGCTCTCGCGTGCTTTGCAAGAAGCCGCGCATGGTGCTCCGTGTCATTCACGCCGTCTATCATCGCGTATTCAAAGGATATCCGCCGCCCGGTCTTTTCGTAATACCTGCGGCAGGCAGATATCAGTGCGTCGACCCCGCGGCCGCGGTTTGCCGGCATGATCTTCGAGCGCGTCTCATCGTCCGGTGCGTGCAGTGACACCGAAAGCGTAAGCTGCATATCGCGTTCGGCAAGATCGTCGAAGCGCTCTATGAGCCCGCAGGTGGAAAGCGAAATGTGGCGCATGCCGATGTTCGCGCCGTCCGGTCTGTTCACAAGCTCCAGAAAGCGCATGACGTTATCGAAATTATCAAGCGGCTCACCTATGCCCATGAGCACGATATTTGATATCGTCTTCCCGGAATCGAGCTGAGAAAACAGAACCTCGTCAAGTATCTCGGACGGTTCGAGATTGCGCACGAGGCCGCCTATCGTCGAGGCGCAGAACGCACAGCCCTGACGGCAGCCGACCTGTGACGAGACGCAGACGGTGTTGCCGTGCTTATAACTCATCACAACTGTTTCGACGGCGTTGCCGTCCTTAAGTTCCCATAAATATTTAATTGTTCCATCAATGGCCGAGACCTGCTTGCCGATGACCTTCGGTTCGTACAGCTCATATTCGCCCTTGAGCTTTTCGCGCAGCGGCTTTGAGAGATTCGTCATCTTATCAAAGTCGCGCACGCCGCGGCTTATCCACTGGAAAACCTGCTTTGCCCTGAACTTCTGCTCGCCCAGAAGCGCAAAGTCCTGCTCAAGCTCCTCCGGCAGCATCGAAACTATATCTTTTTTCATAATATCACTGCCGCTTTCTCAGCTTCGCGGCAAAGAATCCGTCAGTACCGTCGACGTTCGGCCAGAAAGTGTACATTCCCTCCGGTGCGCTGACGCCGCAGACCTCGAACGGCTCCGCCGTATATTCCCCGTTTCTTTCAAGAAACGCTTTTACCGTATTTTCGTTTTCCTCCGCCGTCACGGTGCAGGTCGAGTACAGCAGCACGCCGCCCGGACACACGTATTTTGAGACGTTGTCCAGTATCTCGCCCTGTATCTTCGGAAGCTCCGCGATGCTCTCGGGAGTCTTGGAGCGTATCTCCGGCTTCTTCGCAATAACGCCGAAGCCCGAGCACGGCACATCCGCAATGACAATGTCAAAGCTCTCCGCAAGCTCTGCACGGAAAGCCCTCGCATCCATCGCAGCCGTCTCTATAATGTCTATCCCGAGCCGCTGTGCGCCGTCTCTCACAAGGCGCAGCTTCTTCTCGTGAATGTCGCATGAGAGTATGCTGCCGCAGTTTTCCATAGCTATCGCCGCGGCAAAGGATTTCCCGCCGGGGCAGGAGCAGGCGTCGAGCACACGCATCCCTGCTTTCGGCGCGGCGATCTCCACCGCCATTCGTGCGGCGCGATCCTGCACATAGAACAAGCCCTCGTCAAAGCCCGGAAGCTCCGTCGCCGAGCCGCCCGGGAGCGTGATGCAGCCCTCCGGTTCATCACAGCGCTCATACTCAAGCTCCGCCCTCGCGAGCGCCCGCGCATAGTCCGCCGCGCTGACCTTAAGCGTGTTCACCTGAATGCTCAGCGGTGCGGGGCTGTTGCAGCAGCGCAGGAACTCTTCCGTAAAATCATAGCCCTTGCGGTCTATAAGATACTGCACCAACCATGCGGGATGGCTGTATTTTATCGAGAGATAGCCCGCCGTGCCCTCGCCGGGTATCGGCGGCAGAGAATTTATGTTATCGGCGATCCTGCGCAGCACGGCGTTCACAAGCCCCGCTGCTCTCGCGCAGCCCTGGCTTTTGCACAGAGCGACAGCCTCGCTGACCGCAGCTCTGGCCGGTATTCTGTCCAGAAACAGCAGCTGATATACTCCCATGCGCAGCATATCGCGCACTTTCGGCTCAAGCTTCGCGCTGCAATAGCAGCCGATATAATAGTCACAGAGGCTGCTGTTCTGGATAACGCCCAGACACAGCCGTGACGCCAGCGCCGCATCCCGGCGGCTGAGTTCATATTTTTTTATTCCGGCGTCAATAGATGCGCCCGACCACGCGCCGTCACGGCGGCAGCGCATAAGCGTCTCCAGCGCGGCTTCCCTTGCCCCTGTCTGCATATTCCTTACTCTACCTTGATCTGATGTCCTCTGAGATAATCCTCAGCGCCCATGCGCTTCTTTCCGGGAGCCTGAATCTCGGTTATAAGCAGCGTCTCCCCATCGGCGCAGGCGATCTCAAGCCCGCCCTTATCCGTGCTGACCACGGCTCCGGGCACCTTTTCGGTTTTCCCGTCAGTATACTTTGCGGCAAAAACGCGCACAGTCTTGCCCTCAAGCTCCATCGTGGCCACCGGCCAGGGCTGGAGCCCGTATATATGCTTGAGCACCTCACGCGGCGTTTTGTTCCAATCTATCGGGCAGATGCTCTTATCCAGCATCGTGACGTAGCTCGCCTTGCTGTGATCCTGCGGGGTGCGCGGCGCAATGCCGACATCGATATCACGCAGGGTCTTCACAAGCAGCTCCGCGCCCATGTCCTTGAGCCTGTCGAAAAGCTCACCGGAGGTCTCGTACTCTCCTATCTCCGTCTCTGCGGTATAGATAATGTCCCCGGTGTCCATCTCGCTTGCGAGATACATCGTCGTCACGCCGGTTATCTTATCGCCGTTGAGCACCGCCCACTGTATAGGGGCCGCTCCCCTGTACTTCGGCAGGAGCGAACCGTGGACGTTTATCGCGCCGTATTTCGGCACGGCAAGAATATCGTCCGGCAGGATGCGCCCGTAGGCGACGACGACGAGGATATCCGGCTCCAGCGCCTTTATCTGCGCAAGCGCCGTACCGTCGCGCATCTTCACCGGCTGGAACACCGGCAGACCGTTTTCCAGCGCAAGCTCCTTTACCGGCGACGCGCACAGCTCCATGCCGCGGCCCTTCGGCTTGTCTGGTTGGGTGAACACGCCGACGACGTCGAACTTTTCATCTATCAGTTTTTTCAGTGAGGCCGACGCGAAATCCGGCGTCCCCATAAAAACAATGCGCATATCCTCAGTATTCTCCGTTGCTCATTTCTTCCTCTGTCAGCATGCGTTCGCACTTTTCGGTGAACAGAATGCCCTCCAGATGGTCTATCTCATGGCAGAAGCAGCGCGCGGTAAGTCCCGTGCCCTCGACCTCGAACCATTCGCCGAAGCGATCCTGCGCCCTGACCCTGACGTTCATCGGGCGTTTCACGAGACCATACTCGCCCGGTACGCTCAGGCAGCCCTCAGGGCCGTCCTGCTCGCCGGAGGTCTCGATTATCTCGGGGTTAATGAGCTCGATAACGTATTCGTCCTCGCCCTCGGGAACGTTGGTTTCGAGCACGAGCACCGCACGGCGCAGTATGCCGACCTGCGGCGCTGCAAGGCCGACGCCGTTTGCCTCGGCAAGCGTGTCCGCCATATCGTCGAGCAGCTGATGCAGCCGCGCATTGAAATCCGTCACCGGGCGGCACTTTTTGTTCAGCGTCGGATCGCCCTGTGTAAGTATATGTCTGAGTGCCATTCTGTCCTCCAGTCGAATATATAGATTCCGGTTCATTCCGCGGGGTCGTTATCCGCGTAAACCGAAACATCCGAAAATCTCTTGTCCGTGCAGCATTCGATCACAAGACCGGAAACGATGCCGCGTAGCCCCGAGAGCTTCTTTCCGTAAATTATGACTCTGTAGCGGTACCTGTTGTTCACCTTGACTACCGCCAGCGGAGCCGGGCCGAGCACCACGGCGCTGCCGTCGCGCCCGATGATATTGTCAAGCCTGTCCCGCACATAGCGGCAGGCCTGAAAAACGTGCGCCTCGTTCAGCCCCGAGGCCGTCACCGTCAGCATCTCGGAAAACGGGGGCGTGTTCTGGAGCCGCCGCAGCTGGATCTCCGACTCATAGAAGTCCTCATAATCCTGCCTCGATGCCTGAAGTATCGTCTCGTTCTCCGGTGTAAAGGTCTGGATGATCGCCCGGCCGGGCTTGCTGCCTCTCCCGCTGCGTCCGACGACCTGCGTCAGCAGCGAGAAAGTGCGTTCACCCGCGCGGAAGCTCCCGGCATACAGGCTCTGGTCAGCGCTTATCACGCCCACAAGCGTGACGTTCTCGAAATTCAGCCCCTTGGTCACCATCTGGGTCCCGACCATGATAGGGATCTTTTCATTTCTGAACCGCTCGAACAGTTCCTCATGCGAGCCCGCGGCAGTCACGGTATCTGTATCGAGCCGTATGACCTCCGTGTCCGGGAAAAGCTCCTTCAGCTCCGTCTCTATCATCTGCGTACCCGCACCGACGTGCTTGAGTTCTCCCCCGCACTCCGGGCAGCTGTCGTCCAGCCATTGCGAATATCCGCAGTAGTGGCACATGAGCCGCCGATTCGCGCTGTGATAGGTCAGCGAAACGCTGCACCGCGGGCACTTATAGGTATACCCGCATTCGCCGCAGCTTATAAGCTTGTTCGCCCCGCGGCGGTTTATGAACAGTATGCTCTGCTCGCCGCGGCTGATGTTATCTTCCAGCTCCTCACGCAGCTTTTCGCTTATGTCCGTGCCGTTGCCGCGCCGAAGCTCGCGCTTCATGTCGACGATCTCCACCTGCGGCAGCTGCATGTCATTATATCTGCCGCGCAGCGTGAAGAGCGAATAATTCCCCTGCCGCGCCTTATACATGCTCACGATGTCCGGCGTCGCCGAGCCGAGCAGCAGCAGGCAGCCCGCCTGCGCGCAGCGATATATGGCAACATCCCGCGCGTTGTAGCGTGGGCTGTTCTCCGATTTATAGGTTTCCTCCTGCTCCTCGTCGATGATGATAAGCCCAAGCTTATCCGCCGGGGCGAACACCGCGCTGCGCGTACCGATCACGAGCCTTGCCTTACCGGAGCGGACGCGCTTGAACTCATCGTAGCGCTCCCCGACCGAAAGGCTGCTGTGCAGCACAGCGACGGTATCGCCGAAGTGCGAGGAAAAGGTCTGGATCATCTGCGGCGTCAGAGCGATCTCCGGCACCAGCAGTATCACCGAGCGCCCGCGCGCAAGCTGCTCGGTTATAAGATGGATGTAAACGCTCGTTTTTCCGCTCCCGGTCACGCCGAAGAGCAATGCGGCTCCGCTCTTACCGGACATGGCAAGAGCGTTTATGCCGGTAAACGCCTGCTGCTGCTCATCATTGAGAACGGGCAGCGGCTCGATATCGCCGAGGTGTATCTCCGGACGCCTGAAGGTCTCCTTTTTATACAGCTCCACAAAGCCTGCTTTGCACAGCGCGGTCAGCGACTGCCTTGACGCGCCGGTGTGTTTGAGCAGATCGCGGCTCGGCAAGCACTCGAACGAGCACAGCTGCTCAAGCAGCTCCGCCTGCTGCGGCGCCCGCCTGCGCTTGGCCGCGGCATAGCGCGAAGCCTCCTCAGGGGAGACGCACAGCCGCGTCATTTCGACGGTCTTATCCTGCACCTTCGTGCGGCCCTCATCGTCGAACCATAGCCCCGCCGGGAGCATGGCCTTTACCGCGTCATAGACCGTGCAGAAAAAGCGCTCTCTCATGAACAGAGTGAGCTTTATCTGCTCGCGGCTAAGCAGCGGCTCCTCATCAAGAACCGCCGTGATCGCCTTGAGCTTTTCATACTCGCTCCCGTCCGAGACGGCGAGGATTATCCCCTCGCTCCTTCGGTTGCCGTGCGAAAACGGAACGTACACCCTGACGCCCGGCACTGCCTTTTCGGCAAGCTCCGGCGGGATCAGATAGTCATACGGCTTGTCCACCCAATATGTCGCGGCTGCGACCGCGATTTTTGCAACTGTCTGAGCCATACCGGTACGCTTCCCCTGTTCAGGCCGGTTCTTTATTCTTCTTTGGGCTCAATGCTGAGCTTGCCGGTATAGACCTCGTCTATCGCGCTGGAAACCGCCTTGCGCTCGAGGGGCATTTCCTCTTCCTCGGCCTCGGTGGAAAGCTCTCTTGCGCGCTTTGCAACGAGGTTCACAAGCTGATAACGGCTGCCGATCTTGTCGACCAGCTCTGCCACAGGGGGATAAAGCATCATAATAATTACTCCTATCTGCCGCGTAAGGGCCGCGGCGCGCCATATTCAAAATTGGTAGATTGCTGATTATTCTTCCTTGAGGTAATGCTCGCGGCCGGCATAGCGGCAGCTCTCCGCAGTGATTATCGCAGCAAGCTCCTTTGCGGCCTTTTCGGCATCGTCGTTAATAATGATGTAGTCATAGAAAACCGCTTCCTCATATTCCTGACGGGCGCGGATAAGCCTCGCCTCAATGGCTCTGTCGGTATCGGTCCCGCGGCCTCTCAGGCGGCGCTCAAGCTCTGCCATGGACGGCGGGATAATGAATATCTTGACCGCCTCCGGCATCTTCTCGTTGATCTGCCGCGCGCCCTGTACCTCGATATCGAGTATCACGTTCTTGCCCTCGTCCAGCTTCTCCTGCACGTAGGCGCGCGGAGTACCGTAGGAATTGGCGACGTACATTGCGTGCTCAAGCAGCTCGTCGTTTGCGACCATCTCGTCAAAGCGCTTGAGGTCAACGAAGAAATATTCCTTGCCGTCGACCTCTCCGGGTCTCGGCTTGCGGGTCGTCACCGAAACGGAGAAGCACATATCGTCCCTGTCCTCAATGGCCTTGAAAACGACCGTGCTCTTACCTGCTCCGGACGGCCCGGAAATAACAAACAGCTTGCCCTTATCCTTCATCTTTTCCATCCTCCCCATTCTTATCTTCACAGCGCGCCGCGACGGTCTCCGGCGGCAGCGCCGATAAAATTACGTTCCCGCTGTCCATGACGATCACGGACTTGGTGCTGCGTCCGAACGACGCATCGATCAGCAGGCCGCGCTCGCGCACCTCCTGGATCATTCTCTTTATGGGCGCCGACTCTGGGCTGACTATGGAAATGATGCGCCCGGCTGAGACAAGATTACCGAACCCGATGCTTACAAGCTTCATACCGTCCGCCTTACTCTATGTTCTGTATCTGTTCTCTTATCTTTTCTATCTCGGACTTGAGGTCGACGACAACGTGAGCAATATCGGAGCTCTGGCACTTTGAGCCGATGGTGTTGGCTTCGCGGTTGAACTCCTGAATAAGGAAGTCTATCTTTCTTCCCGTAGGAGAGCTGCCGTTTATCATGGTCTTGAGCTGGCTCATGTGGCTGCGCAGGCGCACCGTCTCCTCATCGACCGCGACGTGGTCTGCGAAAACCGCGGCTTCGGCAAGGATGCGGCTCTCTTCGATACCGGCCGTGCCGAGCACCTCGGCCATCCTCGCTTCGAGGCGCGCGCGGTACTCCGCGACGGTCTTGGGGCTCTCTTTTTCTATCTTTGTGACGAGCGTGTCTATCGAGGCGAGCTTCTCCGTCACATCGTCTCTCAGCTTCTCGCCCTCGCGCAGACGCATCGCGTCAAAATCCTGAAGCGCAAGCTCCGCTATCTCGACTATACCCTGGGATATCGCTTCGGCGTCGATGTCGTTCTTCTCGACCGTGAGCACATCCGGGAATCTGCTGACGCTCAGCGCCGTCACGTCGTCGGGAAGCGAATACTCCTCGGCAATGTGCCTTATCGCCTCGACATAGCCGCGCAGCAGCGGCTCGTTGACCTTGACGCTCATATCGCCCGCAGCGGATGAATCAACGCTCACAAAAACATCGACCTTGCCGCGGCTTATGTGCTTCTGCACAACGGACTTGACAGCGTCCTCGGCAAAGAGGAAGCTTCTCGGCATACGCACCGAGGCGTCCAGATACCTGTTGTTCACGCTCTTGAGCTCGACCGTGATCCCCAAGCCCTCGACAGTGCCCTTCGCGCTGCCGTAACCCGTCATACTTTTTATCATGTTCCCTCCAAGTTATTCCTCGTTATTGAATTGGATTATATCAAAGGTGATATTCTGAGTTTTCTTTATGCGCTGGCTTATGACTATTATCACCGCGCCGAGCAGCAGCCCGATAAAGCTCGCCAGAATGCAGATGCCCTCGCTCGCCCCGGCAGAGTACGCGATGAAATACCCCAGCAGTATCATTACTATCGGCAGGATATACACCAGAAGCGCCGCGCCGAATATCTTCGACGACTTGCTCTGGATTATGACTCTCTGCCCCGGCTGCGCGTCAATGAGGTTATTCGCGGGGGTCTTGAGCTCGCTCTGAAATATGCAGCTTTCGCAGTTGCCGCAGTTGCTGCCGCAGGCGGTGCCGCGCGTGACCACGACCTCAGCCATGCCGTCGGGCAGCCGCCTTGTCACTATTGCTTCCTGTGTCATCAGCTTACCTTCCTGATCTCTATCGATATCGTGTTTTCGCCTATCGCGCCGACGTCCGTAAAGCCGTCAACATATACCCTGACCTGCGGCATATAGGTGCCTGTGGACTCCTTGTAATCCGTAAGGTCTGCGACCGCGCGGATGTTCTCAGCTTTTATCTGCGCCAGCGCCTCGGGCGTGCCGCGGAGTGTTATCTCCTTGCTCTCGGTGATTATATCCGCCTCGTAGCCCTCGGTGGCGTTGATGCAGGAGAAGTTCGTGACCCTGAAAGTCTTCGTCTCAAGGCCGACTATCTCGACCGTGACCGTCGCCTTCGTGACGCCGGTGGTGTTCTTAAGCTCGTTATCTATCGGTATCGTGTAGGTCTCGGTAAAGGTAGAGCTGAAGTCCGTCAGGTCTATCGTCGCAAGAATGATCTTGTTCATGCCCGCGAGCAGCGCCGAGTCTCCCGCGAGTGTCACGGACACGGGGTCGATCGTGATCTTCGTGTTCGCCTTTGTCGCGCCCGCACCCTCGATGATGTTCACATCGAGGTTTACCTCCTTGAGCGTCAGCAGCGGCAGCGTCGCGGTGACAACGTCCGTCGAAAAGCTGATGCCGGTCGTGGAGCACGGCTCATTGTTCGCATCCATCAGCGTGAAGCCTGTCTCCACGGAATAGGTGCTGTCAACATTCTCCTTGCTGAAGGTGACCCATGCGTACTCGACGTCCTTCAGATATGCCTCGGAGCCTGTTATCGTGATCGTCGACGGCTCGAACACCGGCATCTCAGCCGTGTAGCCTTCGGCAAGAGAGCCGTCAAAGCTGCCGCGCACCTGAATGGACTTCGAGGTCTGCGCCGAGACCATGAAGTTTATCGTCTCCGGCGTCCGGCGGTTCTCGGAGAGCTTGCTCGTATCCGTGCCGTCCGGATAAACTATCGTATACTGCTGCGAGGTATACGCCGCGCGTGAGAGCTTGCTGACGTCGACCTGCGCGACGAGCTGATCCGAGCTGAGCGAGCCGATAATGCGCCGCGGCCCTACGACCTCGACCGTCACGGTGCTCGTGTCCATATCGGTCACGACAAGGTTCTTTGAATCCCTAAGGATATCCTCGCCCACAAGCTCGACCTTGACGCCCCTAAACGTGGTCTTGGACTCGTCCGTCTCGACACTGGTTACATACACCCATATTGCAAGGGACGCCAGCAGCGACACGATCATCCAGAACGCCTTGCTGTTATAAATTTTCTTCATCCTGCTTCTCGTCGACATTGGCATTTACCTTAAAGAAATTTCTGATATTGTCTATGAGGCCGTGCTTTTCCGTGCTGTCCTCCTCGCGGATAAGCTCGCTCCTGAGTAGCTTGTCAAGCGCTTCGCCGCTCAGGTGGCGCTTCAGCATCCCGTCCATCGCGGCGGAGATCGCACCCGTCTCCTCGGAGACGACGATTATCACCGCGTCGGACTCCTCGCTCAGGCCTATGCCCGCGCGGTGGCGCATGCCGAGATCCTTGCTGAGGTTCGTCCTCTGCGTGAGCGGGAGCACGCAGCCCGCCGCCGCTATGCGCCCGTCGCGGATTATCACAGCGCCGTCATGCAGCGGAGCCTTGTTGAAGAACATGTTCTTCAGAAGCTCCGCCGTCGTGTCGGCGTTTATGACGGTACCGGTGCTGATGATGGAGTTTAACGCGACGCCGCGCTCAAAGATGATGAGTGCGCCGGTCTTGGAGGCCGACATGTCGCAGCAGGCCTGGACCGTCTGCGATATCGCAGAGTCCATGACCGTGCCGCTGGAGCTGCGCCCTGAGGCAAAGCCGCTGCCCATACGCTCGAGCAGCCTTCTCAGTTCCGGCTGGAACAGGATGAGCAGGGCGATCAGGCCGAGCTCTGCCGTCTTGCGCAGCAGGAAATTTATCATCGTCAGGCTGAAGATATCCGAACCCCACAGCGCAAGCAGAAAGACCACAAGCCCTTTTGCGAGATTGTTTGAGTTCGTTCTCCTGACGAAGCCTATTGCTTTGTAGATCAGATAAGCAACGATTATTATATCAAGGAAGTCTGATATGCCCATCGTTGAAAGATAGTTCACAGACCTGCTCAATCCATTGCTGAATACTTCCATATATGCTTCCCCATACAGATGTGCTGAACACGGCTTATATAATGTATCACTGTATTATAAAGCAAATTCTAAAAAAAGGCAACAACAATAAGCATTTCACTGTAACAATTCTCTTAAGACAACGCAGCTTTTTTTCACACACGCCTCGTCCGTGAACGGTGAGAAGCTCGCTCTTATCGTCCCGGTTTCCAGCGTTCCGGCGCTCCTGTGTGCATACGGCGCGCAGTGCAGCCCGCTGCGCACACATATGCCGCGCTCGGAGAGCTGCTGCGCAAGAGTCTCGCAGTCGCCGCGAAGCGGCCTGAACGACAGTACACCGCTCTGCGTCCCCGGCGCACCGCTGAAAATTTCAAGTTCAGCGCAGCCGTTGAGTCCGTCAAGCATAGTATCCAGCATGCGTCCCTCATGCGCCGCGATCGATTTTAAACCGCGTGAGCGCACATAGCTTATTCCCTCTGAGAGTCCCGCGATACCGGGGACATTGTGCGTCCCGGCCTCCATCCTGTCGGGCAGGTACTCGGGCATAAGCTGCGGTATGCTGTCCGACCCGGAGCCGCCGCTGAGCAGCGGTTCGCCCTCGACGCCGCAGATAAGTATCCCCGTGCCCTGCGGTCCGAAAAGCGCCTTATGCCCAGGCATGGCAATAAACGCCGCGCCGAGCGCCTGATAGTCTACCTCCAGCACACCAGCCGACTGTGAGGCGTCGAGGATGAACGGCACTCCCGCGCGCCTGCACATCTCCGCTATCTCATATACCGGCAGGATAAACCCGAACACGTTTGACACATGCGTACATACCACAAGCTCCGCCGCCGGGATTTTATCCCGGAAGGCATTGAGTATCCCGTCCCTGTCAAAAGGAGCCGAGGACGCAACAGCAATGTCCGCGCCGAGCTGCGCGAGCGGGCGCGTCACGGAATTGTGCTCATAGCCAGATACGAGCACCCGCGTCCCTTTATGCGCAAGCGACCTTATCGCAATGTTGAGCGCATGCGTCGCGTTCATCGTGAACACTATACGCTCAGGCTCCGGGACGTTAAAGAGCTCCGATGCGTTTTCACGGCAGCGGAAAACTATCTCCGCTGCCGTCATCGCCGGTACATGCCCTCCGCGGCCGGGGCTTGCGGCGCGGCGCATCGCATCCGTCATCGCGCGCGCCACGGCCTCGGGCTTTATCATGGTCGTTGCCGCGTTGTCAAGATAGATCACTTAGCCGCACCTCCGTATATTCACCGTTCTCCTCGCGTTTGAAGAGCTTCCCGTTTAACATATTGTTCTTTTTAAGAATGGCTGCCGCCTCGCCCAGATGCCGGTAAAGGCTGACGGCATATCCGCAGCCGCTGCCGCTCAGTCCCTGAGGGGCTTTGACCACAACGCAGCTTATCCCCTTGCGTTCGAGCAGCGCCGCCGACCGCTGCGCGTAGGTCAGTGAGCGGCACATTATCAGGTACTGCATACTTTATTCTCCATTCCGCCGCAAGCGGCACTTAATTAAAACCATATTGAAAAGCACCGCGCAGCCCTTTGCTGTGCGGTGCTTTTCAAGCCTATAGGATCAGCGCACAGAATCATTACATCTTATGCGCCACTGCGGCGTTTGTTCAATTCACTCTTTACTCTATCAGCGCCACGGCGTGTGCCGCGATGCCGAGCCCTTCTCCGGTGAAGCCAAGCTTCTCCTCGGTCGTTGCCTTGACGCTCACGCGGTCAAGCTCCGTGCCCATCGCCTGTGCTAGTATCTCACGCATCTGCTGTATATACGGCGCAAGCTTCGGTCGCTGCGCGATAACGGTGCAGTCGACGTTCCCGACCGTGTATCCGTGCTCTCGGATAACGCGCGTCACCTCGCGCAGCAGCTCTATGCTGTCCGCGCCGAGAAAACGGTCGTCAATGTCCGGGAAAAGCTTGCCGATATCGCCAAGTGCAGCGGCGCCGAGCAGCGCGTCCATCAGTGCATGGGTCAGCACATCCGCGTCCGAATGGCCGAGCAGCCCCTTTTCATACGGTATCTCGACCCCGCCGAGGATCAGCTTCCGCCCTTCGACGAGCTTATGCACATCATACCCATGCCCTATTCGCATTCCAGTCTCCTCTGTTCTTTATGATCGCTTCGGCCGTGACCATGTCGTTCGGCGTTGTGATCTTGATGTTGTCCACGTCCCCCATGACAGTGTGGGTCTTTATGCCCATGATGTCCATGGCGGAGCAATCGTCGGTTATCTGCATCGCGTCCTTTGCGGCCTTTGTCAGCGCGCCCTTTATGAGGTCGGCGTCAAAGACCTGCGGCGTCTGTACGCGGACAGTCCTGCTGCGGTCGACCGTGCCGGTGACGTTGCCGTCGTCATCCACGACCTTCAAAGTATCGGTGCTCGGGATGACCGGGATGGAGGACATATGCACGCTCGCGTCATATACGACGCGGTTGATGACATCCTGCGTGACGAGCGGGCGCGCGCCGTCATGTATCGCGATGAGCTTTGCTCCCTTTTTGACCTCGGACACTCCGGCCAGCGCAGACTCCATGCGTGTGCTGCCGCCTATGACCACCTTGCTGACCTTGCTCAGCCCGCAGTTATGGCAGAGATCGGCAACCTCCTCAAGCTTGTCCTTACGCGTGACGATGATTATCTCCTCGATCAGAGGATTATCCTGAAACGCGAGTACCGTCCTCACCAGAACCGGCATAGGGCCGAGCTTCATAAATACTTTGTCCGTACCCATGCGCTGGGAGCTGCCCGCCGCGACTATGACTGCCGAGCATTTCGGCGTCTCGTCTTTCTTCCTGAAAAGTGCCTTGAGGTTCATTTGCCTCCGTCCTTTCGTTTGAAAGTTTAGCCTTTGAGCTGTCTCTTTCTGTAGAAATTCATCATGCCGTCCTGCAGGTCGTCAAGGTGCATGAGCATCTTGCCCGCGCCGTATGCCGCGCAGGAGACCGCATCGTCCACAACGACGGTCCTGATGCCTGTGCTGCGCTCAATGAGCCTGTCTATACCGTAGATAAGGCTGCCGCCGCCGGACATGATTATTCCGTTCTTATCCAAGTCGCCGACGAGCTGGGGCGGCGTTCTCTCAAGCACGGTGTGTATCGCTTCGAGTATGCGGTTCATCGGGTCGACGAACGCCTCGATAAGCTCGGTTGAGCTGACCTGCACGGTCTTGGGCAGACCGTTTGAAAGATCGCGTCCCTTTATCTCCTCAAAGCCGACGTCCGGGCGGCGGATAACGCAGCCGATGCTGCGCTTGAGCTCCTCGGCAGTGCTCAGGCCGATGAGCAGCTCATACTTCTGCTTTATGAAGCGGACTATCGCCTCATCAAAGCTTGAGCCCGCGACCTTTATAGATTCGCACTCCACGACGCCGCCGGCGGATACTATCGCGACCTCAGTCGTACCGCCGCCGATGTCGATTATCATATGGCCGTCCGCCTTGGAGATATCGACGCCCGCGCCCATAGCAGTCGCGACGGCGGTCTCAAGCAGATAAACCTTTCTCGCGCCTGCTTCGATCGCCGCGTCAATGACCGCGCGCTCCTCAACGCCCGTGATGGAGCTCGGCACGCAGGCGAGCACACAGGGCTTGAAGAGACTGAAAGAGGTAATGCGGCTGACAAGCTCGCGCAGCATCTGCGCGGTTATCTCATAGTCGGAAATGACACCGGCGTTGATTGGGTGGATAGCGACGATGTTCGCCGGGGTACGGCCGAGCATCTTCTGCGCATCCTGCCCTATTTTAAGTATCTTCCCGCTGAACTTGTCCACCGCGACAACGGTCGGCTCTCTCGCCACAACGCCCTTGCCCTGCTCGAACAGCAGCGTGGAGGATGTACCCATATCAACGGCAATGTCTCTCTCAAACAGGTTCATTTGCTTTCTCCTATCCGTTTATTATTCCCGGTGCATCGCGGCTGCCGCGGCGTACACGGCCTTGCAGCCAGCCTTGCGCAGAACTCCGGCGCATTCTGCCAGAGTCGAGCCGGTGGTAACTATATCGTCCACCAGCAGCACCGTTTTATTCTCCGCCGCCTCACGGTCACAGCAGGCATACACGCCTGCTGCGTTCTTCTTTCTCGCCCGCGCGTTTCCGGTGCGGGACTGCGGCGGGTTATCCCTGGTCTTTGCAAGCAGCCTTACGCATGGTATGCCGAGCTTTCTGCCCAGCGCCGCGGCGATTATCTCCGCCTGATCGTAGCCGCGCTTGCGAAGCCTTTTGCGGCTCAAAGGTACCCATGTGATAATATCGCAGGAAATTTGCGTTTCGTCAATAGATTTTGCAATAAAATCCGCATAAATGTGTCCGTACGCCGTGATCCCGCTGAATTTATAGCGCAGCAGCGACTGTCTCACGCTGCCCTCGTAGTAAAGCGGCGCGACGCAGAGCTCCGTATTTTTCACGCCGCGCATGTATTCCGCCTCCGGGACATACGGAAGTCTTTTCCTGCATGCGGCGCATACCTCACCCTCATCACGGTTCACGAGCTTTCGGCAGAACGGGCAGCGCGGCGGGTACAGCAGGTCGAGGAGCCGGTCTATAACGCGCATCACTCGACCCCGCACAGCCGGCGCAGCCTCACGCGCAGCGCCGTGTACCGGCGCGACTGCCGGTAGTTGTCTATCATCTGGTACGCGGTCTGGTCGTCGCCGACGATTATCAGCAGCTTCTTCGCGCGCGTCACCGCCGTATAGAGCACATCGCGCGTCATGAGCATCTTCGAGCCTTGGCCGAGCGCCAGTATAACGGCTCTGTATTCACTGCCCTGCGCCTTATGTACCGTCACCGCCCATGCGTGCTCAAGCTCTATGAGCGCGTCGAAGCCGTAGCTTGCGGTCTTTCCGTCAAAGCAGACGTTCAGCGTCTCCTCGTCCATGTCTATGGACTTTATCGTGCCGACGTCCCCGTTGAACATCCCGGTGCCGGTCTCCGTACCGTTCTCGCTCTTCCAGAGGATGTCATAGTTATTGCGTATCTGCATGACCCTGTCTCCCTCGCGGAAAACAGCGTCGCCGAACAGCTTTTCCTTCTTCTCGGGAGAGCGTGGGTTCAGCACCTCCTGGAGCTTCTTGTTGAGGTTCACCGTGCCCATCTCGCCCTTGCGCGTGGGAGAGAGCACCTGAATGTCCTGCGGCGGGATGTTCATCTTCCCCGGCAGACGCACGGCGCAAAGCTCCGTGATCGTCTCAACAGCGCTGCCCGCCTGCAGGCGCTTGAGCCGGAAAAAGTCTCCGGAGTTCTCGGCAAGGTCCGGGTGCTCGCCGCGGTTTATCATGTGCGCGTTGCGGATTATCCTGCTGTCACCGGTCTGGCGGAATATCTCCGTCAGGCGCACCGTCGCCACGACCTGGCTGCGGATGAGCGCCGAGAACACATTGCCCGGTCCGACCGACGGGAGCTGGTCGGCATCGCCCACCATGATGAGCCTTGCATCCGGCGGCAGTGCGCGCAGCAGCGCATCCATCAGGCAGATATCCACCATCGAGCACTCGTCAAGTATCACCGCGTCACAGTCGAGCCTGTCGCTCTCGTCCTTTGTGAACACGACGCGGTCATTGTCCTCATCGAATTTCGCGCCCAGCATGCGGTGCACCGTCGCGGCGTCGCGCCCGGTGAGCTCCGTCATTCGCTTTGCCGCGCGCCCCGTCGGCGCGCACAAGAGCGTCTTTATCCCGATCTCGTCAAACATCGCGAGTATCGCGCGGATAGACGTCGTCTTGCCGGTGCCGGGGCCTCCGGTTATGACCAGCAGCTGGTTTTTAAGCGCCAGCTCCAGCGTCTGCCGCTGCATCGGCGCGTAGCTTATCCCCTGCTGCGCTTCGAGCTTTGTGAGGAGCTTTGCGATATTCGCCTTGTCTCGGAACGTGCGGCGGCACATACGCGCGAAGTTCTCCGCGGCGTTCGTTTCCGCCTCGTATAGCTCCGGCAGGTAGCACGCGCGGCAGCCGGCTATCTCCTCGTACTTCATATCGCCCGATTCGATAAGCCCGCCGATGCACTCATCCACATCCTCAGGCTCCACAGCTATAAGCTCCGCCGTCGCCGCGGCAAGCTTCTCGCGCGGGATGAAGCAGTGGCCGTTTCCTGTGTTGTGCGCCAGCTCGAAGAGCAGCGCCGCATCGATGCGCTTGCTGCTGCCGCCCTCCATGCCGAGCTCCAGCGCCATCGTGTCGGCCTCGGCAAAGGTGCCGCCGATGAGCGCGCTGCACAGCACATAGGGGTTCTCCTTGAGCGTCTCCATGGCCTCTTCGCCGTAGAACCTGTGCATACGCATCGCAAGCACAGGGCGCAGCCCGAAAGAGCACACGAACTCCATCAGCATCCTGACCCCCGCCTGCTGTCTGAAGCTTGCGGATATCTGCTTTGCCTTGGCCGCGCTTATCCCCTTTATCGCCGCGAGGTCTCCGGGCGAGGTGAGCATCACGTCAAGCGCCCTGTCGCCGAAGCGGTCGACTATCAGCGCCGCCGTCGCGGGGCCTATGCCCTTCACTGAGCCTCCCGCAAGGAAGTCATATATCGCGCTCGCACTCGTCGGCAGGATGCGCTGGGCAAACTCCGCCTTAAACTGCCGCCCGTGTACGCTGTGCGTCATCCACTGGCCGCTGACGATCATCGACTCGCCCGCCGCAGCATACGGGAAGCAGCCGACGACGGTCACGTTCTCACCGCTGCTGTCCCTCAGGCGCAGCACCGTGTAGCCGTTTTCTTCATTTTTGTAAATAACCGCCTCAACGGTCCCGGACAGTTCAAGCAGATCGGTTTCCTGATCCATCGCCATTCCTCGCAGTCCTGATCATTTGTGATTTACTTCTGAAGTTGTTTCGCTTTTTCGAGCAGGGGCTTGAGGAACTGCCCGGTATAGCTGCGCTCACACTCGGCGCACTCCTCCGGTGTTCCTGAGAACACCAGCTCTCCGCCCATGTCGCCGCCCTCGGGGCCGAGGTCGATTATCCTGTCGGCGACCTTGATGACGTCAAGGTTATGCTCAATAACGACGACCGTGTTCCCCGCCTCGACAAACTTATCCAGAATGTTTATGAGCCGGTGTACATCGGCGATGTGCAGGCCGGTCGTCGGCTCATCCAGCACGTATACGGTCGAGCCGGTGCTGCGCTTTGAAAGCTCGGTCGCAAGCTTCACGCGCTGTGCCTCGCCGCCCGAGAGCGTCGTGCTCGACTGGCCGAGCTTCACATAGCCGAGGCCGACGTCGTAGAGCGTCTTTATCTTGTTGAGTATTTTCGGCTGGTTTTCAAAGAAGGTGCAGGCTTCCTCGACGGTCATATCCAGTACGTCCGCAATGTTCTTGCCCTTGTACTTTACCTCAAGCGTCTCGCGGTTATAGCGCTTGCCGCCGCAGACGTCGCACGGGACATACACATCAGGCAGGAAGTGCATCTCCACCTTTATGAGCCCGTCGCCTGAGCAGGCCTCGCAGCGCCCGCCCTTGACGTTGAAGGAGAAGCGCCCCTGACCGTAGCCGCGCAGCTTCGCGTCCTGCGTCGAAGCAAACAGGTCGCGTATATCGTTGAACACGCCGGTATAAGTCGCGGGGTTCGAGCGCGGTGTGCGGCCTATCGGGCTCTGGTCGAGTGCGATCACCTTGTCGACATTCTCCATGCCCTCGATCCCTGCGCACTTGCCGGGGCGCACCTTGACGCGGTTCTTCTCCGCGGCAAGGGATTTATACAGTATCTCGTTTATAAGCGAGGACTTACCGCTGCCGGACACGCCCGTCACAACAACGAGCTCGCCCAGCGGTATCTCAACGTCTATATTCTTGAGGTTATTCTCACACGCGCCGCGGATGATAAGACTTTTGCCGTTTCCCGCTCTGCGCTTATCCGGCACGGGAATGAACTTTTTCCCGCTCAGGTACTGCCCGGTTATCGACTCAGGGCAGGCGCAGATATCCTCCGCCGTGCCCGCCGCGACTATCCTGCCGCCGTTGACGCCCGCTCCGGGGCCGACGTCGACTATCCAGTCCGCCGCGCGCATCGTGTCCTCGTCGTGCTCGACAACGATAAGCGTGTTTCCAAGGTCGCGCAGCTGCTTGAGCGTCGCTAAAAGCTTCTCATTATCACGCTGGTGCAGACCGATGCTCGGCTCGTCGAGGATATAAAGCACTCCCATCAGGCTCGAGCCGATCTGCGTCGCAAGCCTTATCCTCTGGCTCTCGCCGCCCGAGAGCGTCGCCGCCGAGCGGGACAGCGAAAGATAGCCCAGCCCGACGCTGACGAGGAAGCCAAGCCTCGCCTTTATCTCCTTGATGATGCGCTCTGCGATCATCGCGTCCTTTTCGTTGAGCTCAAGCCCGTCTATGAATTCCAGTGCCTTGAATATCGAAAGCTCCGTAAACTCGGCGATGTTCATCCCGCCGACCGTGACGGCGAGCGCGGTCTTTTTGAGCCTGCGCCCATTGCACTCCGGGCAATTCACCTCGGACATGCACTCCTCGATATCCGCGCGCATCGCGGGACTCTGTGTCTCCCGGTAGCGGCGCTCAAGGTTATTGACGATGCCCTCGAACTCGCGCTTTATAACGCCGAAGCCCTCATTCTTTTCGTATCTCAGCTGGAGTGCCTCGCCCTTCGTGCCGTAGAGGATCGCGTCTATCGCCTCCTTCGGCAGCTCCTTTATCGGGTCTGTGAGCTTGAAGTGATAGCGCTTTGCAAGTGCGTCAAAGTACATTCTCGATATCGAGTCCCCGCGCACATTGTTCCAGCCCGAGGCCGTGAGTCCCCCGTCCATTATGCTGAGGTTGGGGTTCGGCATGATAAGCTCCGGATCAATGAGCATCTGCACGCCGAGACCCGTACACTTGGGACACGCGCCGTGCGGGCTGTTGAAGGAAAACAGCCGCGGCGTCAGCTCCTCAATGGATATGCCGCAGTCGTCACAGGCGTAGTTCTGCGAGAACGTGAGCTGCTCCCCGCCGCCCGGCAGATCGACGTACATCAGCCCGCCCGCGAGGGAGAGCGCCGTCTCGGCAGAGTCAGTGAGCCTGCGGGTAATGTCCGGCTTTATCACGAGCCTGTCGACGATTATCTCTATGTTGTGCTTCTTGTTCTTTTCAAGCTTTATTTCTTCCGCGAGGTCGTATACCGCGCCATCCACACGTGCGCGGACATAACCGGACTTCTTCGCGTCCTCGAGCACCTTGACGTGCTCGCCCTTTTTTGAGCGTATCACGGGCGCGAGTATCTGTATCTTCGTCCCCTGCGGCAGCTCCATTATCCTGTCGACTATCTGGTCGATCGTCTGCTGCTTTATCTCCTTTCCGCACTTCGGGCAATGCGGCACGCCCACGCGCGCCCAGAGCAGACGGAGATAATCGTATACCTCCGTGACCGTGCCGACCGTGGAGCGCGGGTTCTTTGACGTCGTTTTCTGGTCGATGGATATTGCCGGGGAAAGCCCGTCGATATAATCGACATCGGGCTTGTCCATCTGGCCGAGGAACATACGCGCGTATGAACTCAGGCTCTCGACATAGCGGCGCTGACCTTCGGCGTATATCGTGTCAAACGCAAGGCTTGACTTGCCGCTGCCGGAAAGTCCGGTGACAACGACAAGCTTATCTCTCGGTATCTCAACATCGATATTCTTGAGGTTATTTTCCCTTGCGCCTTTTATATAAATGCTGTTATGAAGCATGGTGTTTCTACGCTCCTTGCAGGTGATGCCTGTTCCCCGCTGCGTCACACTGCTGCAGCAGGAATCTATTTATTATACCCCAATCCGCGCTCTATTTCAACCACTGCTTTGTCTTTTGGTCACATCTTAACTTTCTGAAGAAGATGCATATTGACAGTGCAGCTGACAAATGCTACCATCAATACGGAGTACATTCCCAATGCTGAAAGGAGATCACTATGGAAAAGACTACCAAATACGCTGGAACTCAGACCGAGAAGAACCTTGAGGCCGCATTCGCCGGCGAATCTCAGGCACGCAATAAATACACCTATTTCGCAAGCGTCGCGAAGAAGGAGGGCTATGAGCAGATAGCCGCGCTCTTCCTCAAGACCGCCGAGAATGAAAAGGAACACGCCAAGCTCTGGTTCAAGGAGCTTGCCGGCATCGGCAATACCGCCGAGAATCTGGTCTCCGCCGCCGAGGGCGAGAACTACGAGTGGACGGATATGTATGACGGCTTTGCCAAGACTGCCGATGAAGAGGGCTTCCATGAGCTCGCGCAGAAGTTCCGCCTCATCGCCGCCGTTGAGAAGCACCATGAGGAGCGCTACCGCGCACTGCTGCACAATGTCGAGACGGCCGAGGTTTTCGCGAAGAGCGAAGTCAAGGTCTGGGAGTGCCGCAACTGCGGGCACATCGTCGTCGGCACAAAGGCTCCCGAGGTCTGCCCCGCCTGCAACCATCCTCAGAGCTATTTTGAAATCTGCGCAGAGAACTATTAAGAGACTAACTAACCCGGCCAGTCCGGTCTGTGTTCCCATGAACACAGACCGGACTGATTTTATATTCTATTGCTCCATTAAATACTTATAAAAACAATAGATAAGCAATTGACAAAAATAAGACACGCTTCTATAATACTCCCGGTTAGATACATCTACCGTCATAAGTATAAACCCCTGTGCCCATCCAAAGGAGGACAAATGAAAACACTGTTCAAACGCTTTTCCGCCGTATTTCTCGCCGTCATTATGATTGCCGCGCTTGCCGCCTGCGGTCAGGCGGACACTCCCGCCGCTGCTGAAACTGACGCACCCGTTGAATCTTCAGAGAGCTCGAGCGATGATCTCACCGTAAACGTCATGGTTCTCAACGGAACCACCGGCTTCGGCATGGCAAACCTTATGTATTCCGCGCAGAACGGCGAAGCCGCGCTCGATTATAATTTCAGCGTCGAGACGGACGCGAGCAGCGTCACGGCGGCGCTGATAAACGGCTCTGCCGATATCGCCGCCCTGCCCACAAACGCCGCGGCGGCGCTCTATAACAAGACCGGCGGCACTGTTCAGGTAGTCGCGCTCAACACCCGCGGCGTTCTGTACCTCGTCGCCGACAGCAGCCTTGAGATAAGCAGCTTTGAGGATCTCCGCGGCAAGACCGTGTACGCCCCCGCGCAGAACCCCACCTTTATTTTCCGGTACCTCTGCGAGGCAAACGGCCTCACGCCCGGTGAGGACATAGTCATTGACAACAGCTATGCCCAGCCCGCCGATCTGAACACCGCCGTCTCCTCCGGTGCGGTGCAGCTCGCCGTTCTCCCGGAGCCTATGGTGACCATCGCCCGCAGCGCAAATGACAAGCTGACCGCGGCGCTCGACCTCACCGCCGAGTGGGACAAGGTCGCCCCCGCCGGGAGCCTCGTGCAGGGCTGCGCAGTTGTCAGGCGCGAATTTGCCGAGGCGCACCCCGCGGAGCTCGCGTGCTTCCTCAATGAGTATAAAGCCTCCGTCGAAGCTCTGACCGCCGATGTTCAGGGCAGCGCCGAGAAGATACAGGAGACCGGCATTTTCGCAAAGGCCGCCGTCGCCGCGAAGGCCATTCCCAACTGCAATATCTGCTTCATCGACGGCGCAGATATGCAGAGCGCGCTCGCCGCTTTCTATGAGGTCATGTACTCCGTCGCTCCCGATTCCATCGGCGGCAGCATCCCCGGCGACGATTTCTACTGCGTCCTCGGATGAAGCTTATCCGTTCAAAGCCAGTCAAGACGCTGCTTGCTGTACTGTTCTGGCTCGCGCTCTGGCAGCTGCTCTCCGCAGCTGTCGGCAGCGCGCTGCTGCTCCCGGCTCCCTTGGCGGTCGTCCAACGGCTCTTTGAGCTTATGGGCACGGCGGAGTTCTGGTACACCGTGCTGCTTTCCCTGCTCAGGATAAGCGTAGGTATCGTGTCCGCCCTTGTCCTCGGCGTCATAACCGCCGTGCTTACGAGCCGCTTCGCGCTGCTCGATGCGCTGCTCTCGCCCGTCATCAGCGTCATAAAGACGACGCCCGTCGCTTCCTTTGTGATCCTCGTGCTGATATGGCTGCGGCGCGACTATGTCCCGGTGCTCATTTCGGCGCTGATGGTTTTCCCCGTTGTGTGGAGCAACGTCTCCGCCGGGATAAAAAGTACCGAGCGCAGCTTTCTGGAGCTTGCGCGCGTGTATGATTTCTCCTTCATCAAGACCGTGCGGAGCATATATTTTCCGTCGGTGCTGCCGTACTTCCGCTCCGCGTGCTCAAGCGCGCTCGGCTTCGGCTGGAAAGCCGGTATCGCCGCCGAGGTGCTCACCGTGCCCGGTGTCTCGATAGGCCGCATGATCTATGAATCCAAGCTCTATCTCCAGACGACCGATCTTTTCGCATGGACACTGTGCGTCATCCTGCTCAGCTTCCTGCTTGAAAAGCTCGTGCTGAGACTGATATCGGGAGGCGGGAAAAATGCTTGAACTCAAAAACGTCTCTCTCAGCTACGGCGATCTCCGCGTACTGCGCGATGTGTCCCTCCGTCTTGCCCCCGGCGAGCGCATCGCTGTCATGGGTCCGTCGGGCTGCGGCAAAACGAGCCTGCTGCGCGTGATCGCTGGGCTGCAAAGCCCGGACTCCGGTACTGTCGAGCGCACGGCACAGCGGCTCTCCTTCGTGTTTCAGGAGCCGCGGCTGCTGCCTTGGCTCACCGCTGCGGAAAATGTCAGGCTCGTTCTGCCCGATGCGCATCACGGCGAGGACTCTGCCGTCTGGCTCTCGCGCTTCGGCCTGAGTGACGCGGCGGATAAACTGCCCGCGGAACTCTCGGGCGGCATGCAGCAGCTCGTCTCCCTTGCGAGGGCGCTTGTCTGTGCTCCTGACCTGCTGCTGCTTGACGAGCCGTTCAAGGCTCTGGACGCTGCCGCAAAACAAAACGCGATAACCGTCGTTTCTGCCGGCGCGGGCGCCGCCATCATCCTCGTGACGCACGACGCCCGCGAGGCCGAAGCTCTCGGCTGCCGCGTCATAGACTTCTCAGAATTGAACAAATGATTCAAAACCCGCTCCGCACATTTTCGAGTGCGGAGCGGGTTTTTCTGCAATGCTTATGTTTTCTTTTTCTTTGGCTTCGGCAGCGGCGTCAGCTCCGCTACCAAGGGCAGCAGCTTTTCGGCAAGCTCCCGGTTCTCAATGTCGAGGATGTACTGCTCCTTCGCGCCCTCATACGGAAAGCCGCAGTCCGCCCCAGCCATAAGCTCCGACAGCTCCGGCAGCTTCTTTACAAAGACCGTGTTGTCGCACACGGTCAGCACCGGCTTTCCGCCGAGATAAACCATGTATTCGCCGAACATTTTCTTCGTGCTTATATCTCCGATGCCCTCAATCTGCTCGCAGACGAAATCCATATATTCTTTCGATGTCGCCATATCGTCTCCTCACTCGGTCATCTCTATGCGGTTGCCCTCCGCGTCGAGGACGCAGCTTTCATAGTACCCGTCCCCGGTCACTCTCGGCCCGCTCACGACGGCATAGCCGTCCGCTCTCAGCCGTTCGGTGAGCGCGTCGACCTCCTTGCAGCTGCCGACGGAAAACGCCAGATGCGCAAAGCCGGTTCTAAGCCCCGGCTTATCCATGTCCTGCAGCTCCGGTGCAGTCATAAGCTCCAGACGTGCGCCGCCGTCAAAGCTCAGAAAGTATGAGCTGAATCCGGTGTTTTTATTATGGTACATTTCCCCGGCACTCGCCCCGAAATACCGCGTGAAGAATTTCTTCTCCGCCTCTATGTCGTTTACGTATATCGCCGCGTGTTCAATCCTCATCCTGTTCCTCCGTCGTTATATCGTCAAATAAGCTCGGTTCCGTGTACGTCTCTGCCTTGTTATATACCGCGGTCTCCGGTATAAAGTTCTCGCCGATGCGGTAATCTATCCCGGCCTTACGCGCCTGACTGCGCTGATACGGCCGCCTGACGTTATACATTTTGCCGTTCTTCACAAAGTGCGCTCCCGTCTGATGAAATCGGAACGGCACGTTTTTCTCCACGCACTGGCGGCGCAGCTCAAGCACCCAGCCATAGTCGCAGGGTCTCGCGTCACGTCCGGATTCGCCGCCGACAGATACCTCCTCAATATTATCATCGAGGTACTTTGAGATATCCAGCTCCTCGAGCAGCGGCGCCGCGATGATCGACCGGTGCTTTACCGGCAGCGCGCGGAATATCGGCAGGCGGTAGTCCGCCATGCTATGGTTCTCCACCGTGCAGCCGATCAGCACATTGTCATAGCCCTCGCCCCAGTCTGGGGGCAGGCACTCTTCGAGCCTGTCGATGCGCTTGGTAAAGAAATAAAACCAGCAGTCCCGCCGCTCGCGCATCATCTTCCAGCACTCGCCGCGCCACTCGTCCGCGTCCTTCAGCAGGAAATCCGAGGTGAAGCAGGTGAACACTATCCGCCCCGGCGGTATCTTATAGCTCCCGCCGCGCTTTCTCTTTACCGGCAGATCAAAGTTTCCCGTCTTGCGGCAGACGCTGCTCGCCTCCGCCGCACCGTACATTTCATCCTGCCTGTATACATAGCAGTACTTACAGCCGGGGCTGGTCTTCGTGCAGCCGTGCCACGGGTTCCAATCGGCATATATTTCGTTTTCCGCCGTCATGCTGCCGCCCCCTGCCGTTTTCTTACTTGACCATATAATATAGTCCATCCTAACTTCTGTCAATGACCGTATGCGCCCTCTCCCGGCAACGGCATTCACGGCACAATACTCATTTTCCCTGCAAATTCAGCACGTTCAATGCAAAGCGCCGCCCACCCGGGCGGCGCTTATTAATTATTCTTCAGTTTTTATCTCGCCGTGTTTCTTTTCAAACTCCTCAATATACTTGCGGATCAGGTAAATAACCTCGCCGTTCGCGGAACGTCCGTCATACTGAGAAATATAATGCAGCTTGTAATGCAGTTCGCTGTCTATCCGAAGTCCAAGATGCTTGCTTTTATCGTTTTTTATTCTGTCCATAAACTCTCCGCGTCCTTCACGAATAAAAGTCTTCGGCTTTCATCCCTCTGCTCTCCTGTTCTCATTCTCCCTCAGATACCTGTTCAGGTAATCCGAAGCCTGGCCGTGAATCATCAGCATGCAGCAGTCTGCCTCCATGGCATCGCGCCGCGCTATCGCTTCAGTCATCTGCCCAAGCTTCGGCAGGCTGCCGCGCAGCTCGGCTGGGTCTTTGTAATACTCCTTTATGAGATTGCGTATCAGCTTCTCAAAGCTCTGGAACACGATAGCATAGGCCGCGTTCCCGGATATCTCGGTGATGCACTTGTGGAAGAGATACACCTCCTCCGCTGCGTCCTCGTCGCTGGCCGCAAGCACCGCCGCCAAGCGCTTCTGCAGCGTCTCCAGCGACTCCGGTGTGAGGTTTGCGCAGGCAAGGCGCGTACACTCCCGCTCGACCAAGATGCGCAGCTCCATCAGGTCTTTGAACAGCGCGCTGTCAACCAGCGCGGAGTCATAGCTCATGATCGCCGCCAGCGTCTCGGGCGTCGCGTTGCGGACATAATCCGCCACGAATGTCCCCCGGCGCGGTACGATGCGCAGAAAGCCCATGCGCGCCATATCAAGTATCCCCTGATTGACCGAGCCTCGGCTTATCCCGAGCTGCAAAGCAAGCTCGCGCTCCGGCGGCAGTCTGTCCCCCGGCTTCAGCTCGCCCGAGAATATCTTCGCCTCCATGATCTCGACAAATCCGGCCTTCAGGCTCTTGCTGTCGTCTGTGCGCATCTCGCTTTATCCTCCGTGTTTGTATATATGATATCATATTTTATAATACATTCGTCATAAAATCAAGTGTAGTCTGCAAATAAATGCCACCCGGTGCTTTTATCTCTCTACTTTGCACAAAAGTACGCGCCGTATTTTTGTCAAGCAATTATCAATGTTCTCTTGTGTTTCGCTTTTGAAATTAAGAAATTCGGCTGGATACACCCCTGCTGCTCCTTCCCCCTCAGCGATATTGAGCTTGAAATATTCCCGACGAAGTAAATACGCGCATAAAGAAAGCCACGGCAGTGAAAGTGCTGCCGTGGCCTTTTTCATATTCAATCATTTCCCTGCCCGGTTCACGAGCTTCACTATCGCGATCACCGCGCCGTAGAGCACGCCGGCAATAGCCCAGATGAACCAGCTGTACCGTGCCTGACCGTTCCCGTTCGGGCCAAAGGTGTAGAACAGGAATATCGCCGTCACCGCCAGCCAGTATATTGTGCTGACCTCACCGGTGATATGGCTGCGCGCCTTGCTGCTGCGTGTGTAGTCGCCCTCCTCAAGCAGGCGGTCCATGCCCGCGGCGTACGTGCCTATGTACACGAACATGATGCAGGCAATACCCACGAGCAGGAGCAGCACACACATAGCCGCAACGCATATGATGTCCGTCGGATTAATGAACAGCGCCGCAAACAGCGGGATGACCGAGAGAATGCAAAGCACCGTGCCTATCATGTTGAGACTTGTGCGGCTGTCCTCGATCTCTTTCCTGCGCTCCTTCACCATGCCGCTGACGCCGTATTCCGTCTCGAACGGCTCACTTTCAAGAAAATCATAAGCGCGCTCCTTCGCGGCGCAGGACATGAAAAGCATGACCGCAACAGCCACGAGCACGATAAGCACGCACAGGCCTATCCCCGCCGCAGCGTTCTCGCTTATGCCGAAGCTCGATACCTCGCTCAGCGCCGCAAGCATGATGAGCGTGATAGGCGAAATGACGCACAGGAAAGTTGCAATTGCTCTCTTCGGCGCGGCTTCCTTTCTAAGCCTGAGGTACTCTGACGCCTCCGCCAGCGTGACGCGGCGCAGCGCCTGCGCATCCTCCTCTGCCGTCGCAGCAAGTTCCGGCTCCTCTAATTCATCCTTGAGAAGATAGTCCGTCGAGACGCCGAACAGCCGGCTCATCTGGAGTATCTTATCTATATCCGGTATGGACTGCGCGCCCTCCCATTTGGATACGGACTGCCGCGTCACATTTAGCTGCTGCGCAAGCTCCTCCTGCGACCAGCCCGATTTTTTTCTGAGTGCAACTATCTTGTCTGCCAATATCATTTTTCAAATCCTCCGTTTCTAAGCGCCTTACCGCGCTTTCGATGTCCGGATACTATCATTTTCGGCGGTTGCACGCCAGAAAGTCCACTGTCAAATTTGTCAGCCACCGGTTGCATTGGCAATTTTTTTGCATTGAAATACGCCTCAAGGGGCTGTATTCTCTCCTTGAGGTGTTTTTCTTGAAGCTTTTATCGGTTATACGGCGGATGCTGCGCATGTGTCCGCCCGCGTGGTACATATTCATCCGCTCCGTCCAGCTCACGGGCTTTCTCCTGCTGTGCGCGTTCGTTCTCCTGCTCGGCTGGAACGGCAGCATGCTGAACGGCTACAGCAGCTATATGACCGCCGTCACGCTTTATGAAACGGGTCAGGCCGTGCTGCTGATCGGCGGGCTGTTTTCAGTGCTTATCGAGGATGTTCAGGTTTGAATCGACAAGAACTCCTCCAGGCTCATCGTTGCGTTCAGCACGTCGAGTAAGGCGTCAGCCGTCAGGCGCTCCGGGAGGCCAAGCTGCTTTATCAGCTGCGCCCGTTTCTCCGCGCTGCCCTCACGCCCGCTCAGTCCGCGCGCGTACATATCCGCCTTGCTTATCCGCGGGGCGGTTTTTTTATTCTCTTCGTCGTCAAACGTCGCCCCGGCTCTTATGAGCGCGTCGAGCAGCACCTGCGGCTTCATCCCCTCGACTCCGAGCTTTCCCTCGCGCGAAGGCGCGCTCTTGCGGCGCTCCTTGCCGTAGATATCCGGGATATACGCGTGCTTCACGAGCTTTGGGTCAACGCAGCCCTTGATGTAATTTCTTATCACGAAGCCTGCGCCGTCGGAGTCCGTCAGCACAATAAGTCCCCGCGCTTCGGCCATCGTCTGCAAAAGCTTCCGCTTTTCAGCGTCGTTGAATATCCCGAAGCCCGAGGTCTCTATTATGACCGCGTCCACCACCTGGCTGAGCGCGTTTTTATCATAGCGCCCCTCGACGACTATTACTTCCCTTACGCTATGCATTTGCTCTCACCCGCGGCGATGCGCGCTACCGCTTCCTTGAGAAGCTCCCGCGCGTCCTGTCCGCTGCTCTTCATTCTGTAATCCGCCTCGCCGCACAGCTCCACCGCACGGATGAGCTGCGGCAGCGTGAAGCCCCTCGCCGCTGTCATGAGCTTCGAGGCAATGTAATCGTACTTTATCGCGCAGACCTCCATCACGTACTTGCTGCCGAGCTCCTGCTCTATCGCAAGGCGAGCGGCATAGAGCTTGCGCATCTGCAAGCCGAGCATCGCCGTCATAGCTATCGGCTCATTGTTTTTGTCTGACAGCAGCTCTGCCAGCACGCTCATCGCGGAGTTATACTTCTTCTGCGAGATAAGCTCCGTCATTTCAAATATAACGGCTTCCGGAATGTGGCTCGCCACAGCGTCGACATCCTTTACCGTGACCCTCTCTCCCTTCGCATAGGCCGCGATCTTGTCTATCTCCGGAATGAGCCTGCTCATAAGGTCGCCGCTTATGAATATGAGCCGCTGCGCCGCGTCAAGCTCAATGCTCTTCCCGGCGGCTGCAAAGCGGCGGACTATCCAGTCCGTCAGCATCCCCTGAGACTGCTGCGTGAACTTCAGCTCTTTCGCCTCGCCGCGCAGCGCCTTGACGAATTTCAGCCGCCCGTCCGGTTCAAACTGCGCGCTCTGCACAAAGGCCACCGTGCAGTAATCCGGGATATCCTCCAGCAGCTTCATGCACTCGTCGGCATTTGCAAGCTTGTTGATATCGACATTGCGCAGCTCCACAAAGCTGCGCTTGCTCATAAACGGTATCGCGTCCAGCGCCTCGCGCAGCCGTATCGGGTCAAGCCCCGGGCCGTCCATGCGCTTATAGCTGAAGTCGTCCTCCCCCTCGGGCAGGCAGATTTTTTTCAACTGCGTAAGATACTGCTCGCGCAGGTAGTCCTCCGGCCCCCAGAGCAGGTACAGTCGCTCCGGGCCGTCCGCCTTGAGTTCCCGCACCGCCGCGGAATAATTCAGTTTTTCCTCGTCTTTGCCGCGTTTCTTAGCCATTGCCCTGTCCTATCCGTATCTCTATCGTTCCGTCCTCATCGGTTCTGAGAACATTATACCCGTAAGCCGCCAGACGTTCAAGTGTTTCCTGCGCGGGCTGGCCGTAGCTGTTGTAGCCCACGCTTATGACGGCAAGTGAGCCGTCCACCGCGCCGAGAAGCTCCTCCCCGCTTGAATACTTCGATCCATGGTGCCCGACGATGAGCGTCTCTATCCCGTCGGTTTCATGCTCATTCACGAGCCTTTTCTCAAGCTTCTCCGGTGCATCCGCCGTGATGAGCACATCATAGCTGCCGATGGTGAGCCTTGACATCAGGCACCGTTCATTCTCCCCGCCGTTTAAGTATGCGTAAATCTCCATGCCTATCCCGCCGCACGTGACCGTCATGTCGCCCTTTGCGGTGATGACCTCCGTCCCGTGTTTTGCAGCGCTGGCAACTATCTCCTCATATAGCGCATCTCCGCGCTCCTCAGGCATTATCAGCGTTTCGATATCGTACATTTCCATCAGCCGCGGCACACCGTCGGCGTGATCCTCATGCAGATGCGTAAGCACCAGCAGGTCTATCCTGTCCCTGCCGCAGCTGTGCAGATAAGCCGCCGCGAGGTCGCCCGCGTCGGAGAGGTTATAGGTGTTGCCGCAGTCTATCATCACCGTTGCGTCTCCGGCAAAGGCCGTGATGCACTGCCCCTGACCGACGTCCAGCACGCTTACCGTGTCGGTGTTCCTGTAAAACTGCCGGTTCGCAATAAGCAGCGCCGTCAGGGCCGATACCGAGAGCAGACATGCCGCGCTTACACAGAGGGCGCGGCGCTTTCTTATCATGCAGGCGGTAAATACCAGCACATAGCTGCCGATCATCCATGCCTCCGCACCCGTGCTGCCCATGTAGAGCACCGCAAAAGGCACGTCCGATATGAGCTTTGCGACGAGCACGATGTACCTCGCGAGCCATGAGCACAGCCATGCCGCGGCTTTACCCAGCATCGGTATGACCGACAGCGCGCAGGACAGCCAGCCCCCGCCGAAGCAGAGCGACACCGCCCACAGTCCCAGAACGTTCGTCAGAAATGACAGCAGCGATACATAGCCGAAGTGCAGCGCCGTGACCGGCAGGGTAAACACCGTCACCCCGGCGGACATTGTCACCGAGGCGAGCACATATCTCACCGGCCGGCACTTCATGCGCTCCGGAAGCTTATTCATCGCCGCCTCGAAGAGCTTCCCGGAAAAGCATATTATCCCGGCCATCGCGCCGAAGCTCAGTTGGAGACTGATGCTCGCCGCAGCAAAGGGATTTGAAAGCAGGATAAGCGCAAGGATAGCCGAAAGCGAGGTTACCGCGTCGTTCTCCCGGCGCAGTACCGGCGCCATCAGCAGCATCGACTGCATGAAGCCCGCCCTCACTGCCGATGGGCTTGCACCTGTCACCAGCACAAAAAGCCACACCAGTGCGATGCAGATAACAGCGCTCCGTCTCCCCCTGCCAAGGATGAATTGCAGCAGCCCTACAAGAAACGAAACGTGCATCCCGGAAACCGCGACGATGTGCATAAACCCGGCGCGCGACATTGCGCAGTAGAGCGCATCGTCATTATAGAAGTCCGACTTATCGCCGAGCATCAGGGATTTCATGAACACTGCCGTGTCCGCCGGGAAAATTTTCTCCACCCTTTCGCTCAGTAAGCGGCTCAGCTTGACAGGAATGCTGCGAAGGTCAAAGTCTGCGTTTTCAATGCTTACGGCGCTTTTAGCGCTTATTTTGAAGAAGATACCCTTGGCGTGATAATTGTCGTAGCTCTCGCCGAAAAGAGTGTCGGCAGCATTTATCTTTCCGGTAAAGCTGATATAGTCTCCGGGTTCGGCATCCATAAGTCCCTCATCGGCATAGACTATTGCCTTGAGCTTTGGCAGCCTGTCGCAGTCGAGTTTTATCTCAGTGCGGCAGTATGTACCGTAATCAACGGGGTAGGTCAGCACATGGCCGCCGACCACAGCAGTTTCACCGGAATGGAGCTGCGCCTGTGCCGCAGTGCGTTCATTATAGGCAGAGTAATAAAACAGTCCAAGCGCCAGAAACACAAGGGCGAGCGCCGCCTGACGCAGCCGCATTTTACGCGACGCGGCAAGAGCCGCACCGAGCACCGCCGCGATAACGGCAAGGGTGGTCAGCCGGCCAAGGGGCAATATGTAATTTGCCGCAAATATCGCCGCGCAAAAGGCAGTCGCCGCCGTCGCAAGCTTCCTCATTGCCGCCTCCATAGCAAAATACCGCGGAGGCAAAATGTCTCCGCGGTATTCAGAATCAAATCATCTTATCGCTGAACTTCTCTCCGCCGAGGATGTGGAAGTGCAGGTGCATGACGGTCTGGCCGCCGTCCGCGCCGCAGTTGTTGATGACGCGGTAGCCGCTGCCGAGGCCTTCCGCCTTGGCGATCTTGGCGATGGCTTCAAAGCAGCGTGCGACCCACACGCTGTTCTCCGCTGTTATCTCGTCGGCGCAGGCGATATGAGCCTTGGGAACGACGAGGATATGCACCGGAGCCTGAGGATTGATGTCGCGGAAAGCATAGACATACTCATCCTCATAGACCTTTGCGCTGGGGATATCCCCGGCGATTATCTTGCAAAACAGGCAATCGTCCATTTCAATATCTCCTTTTTGAAATTTAATCAGTCCTTGGCGTTTGCATTGACGAAATCGTCGACAGCCGCCATAGCGTCGTCAAGCTTGAGGATTTCCTTGCAGCCGCCCATTGCGGAATCGGGCTTGCCGCCGCCGGAACCGCCGCAGAGCTTGGTGATGTTCTTTATGAGGTCACCGGCCTTGATACCGCGGGCAACGGCGTTCTTGCCGCAGACGGCAAGCATGGTAGCCTTGTCCTCAGCGGTCGCCGCGAGGACTGCGACGATGTTCGGGAATCGATCCTTGAGCTGGTCGCCCATCTTGCGGATATCGGCAGCGTTGACCGGGCCGTTCGTGATGGTGATGACCTTGAGACCCTTGATGTCCTTTGCGCCGTAGAGCATGCGCTCCGCCTCACCGGACATGAGCTGATCCTTCATCTTATCGAGCTTCTGCTTCAGGTCGTGGATCTCGCTGAGGTTGTTCTCGACCTTGGCCATGATCTCGACAGGTCTGGTCTTGAGCTTATCCGCGACGCGGCTGAGCATGCCGGACATTGCGGCATAGCGCTCGATGACCTCCTTGCCGGTGATGGCCTCAATGCGGCGCACACCGGAGGCGACGGAACCTTCGGAGATAATGGCAAACATGCCGACCTTGGCGGTATTGTCAAGATGCGTGCCGCCGCAGAACTCCGTGGAATAGTCGCCCATCTTCACGACTCTGACGGTATCGCCGTACTTTTCGCCGAAGAGCGCGGTCGCGCCGAGCTTCTTGGCCTCGTCGTAAGGCATGACCTTGGTCTCGATATCAGCGCCGTCAAGGATCATATCGGCCATGAGAGCCGTGACCTTGCCGATCTCCTCCGCGGTGAGAGCGGAGAAATGCGTGAAGTCAAAGCGCAGGCGGTCAGGCTCGACAAGGGAGCCCGCCTGATGGACATGGTCGCCGAGCACCTGCACCAGAGCCGCCTGGAGCAGATGGGTCGCGCTGTGGGCGCGGCGGATGGCGCGGCGGCGCTCCTCGCAGTAGCTTGCGGTGACATGGTCGCCGACCGCAAAATGACCCGATTTGACCACGCCGTAATGCATGAACTTGCCGCCCTTGTTTTTCTGGACGTTGTTGACCTCAAACACGCAGTCGCCGCAGACGATTTTGCCGTGGTCGGCGACCTGGCCGCCCATCTCGGCGTACATGACAGTCTTATCGAGAACGATTATTGCTTCGGCACCGGAGGCGACCTCCTGCTGCATCTCGTCCTCGGAGACGATGGCGAGTATCTCCGCATCGGTCTCTTTCTGGTCATAGCCGACAAACTGGGTCTCCGGCATTTCCTGACCGAAGTTTATGCCCGTCCAGCCAAGATCGCCGAGAGCTTCTCTCGCCTTTCTCGCTCTGACGCGCTGCTCCTCCATAAGAGTCTTGAAAGCGTCCTCATCAACGGTCATGCCCTCATCGGAGCACATCTCTATCGTCAGGTCAAGCGGGAAGCCATAGGTGTCATAGAGCTTGAAAGCGTCGGCACCGGAGAAAACGGTCTCGCCCTTTGCCTTATGCTCAGCGAGAAGATCAGAGAAGATAGCCATACCGGCGTCGATAGTGCGGGCAAAGTTCTCCTCCTCGGTCTTGATGACGCGGGTGATGTATGCCTGCTTCTCGCGAAGCTCGGGGTACTGGCACTCGTTCTCATGGATGACGGTATCGATGACCTTGTAAAGGAGCGGCTCATTGACGCCAAGGAGCTTGCCGTGGCGCGCAGCGCGGCGGAGCAGACGGCGCAGGACATAGCCGCGGCCCTCGTTGGAGGGCAGGACGCCGTCGCAGATCATAAAGGTGGCGCTTCTGATATGGTCGGTGATGACACGCAGGGAGACGTCCATCTTATGGCTCTTGCCGTAGTAAGCGCCGGTCAGCTCGCTGACCTTATGGGTGATGTTCATAACGGTATCGACATCAAAGAGGGAGTCAACGCAAAGGTTTGCAGTGTGGGAGTTGTTCTCGGAAGTAACGAAATGGCTCTCACCGAGGCCGAAACAAAGGCCATGCCGGCTGCCGAACTTGAAGCTCGCATCGCTGAAGTGAAGGAACGTATGTTTGCTGCAGGTGCCTCTTATGTGATTCTTTCCATGGAGGAACTGCCTGCATTGATCGAAAGAATGAACGCTGACAGATGATAAGCGGAACGGTAACCGCTTCTGTACTTTTTATAACAATATATCGCAAAGAAACTTTATTCCAGCACTGTGCTGGTAAAAAAATGTATCATTATGAAACCATATTTATTATTAACTCCCGGTCCTCTGACCACGTCTGAAACAGTAAAAGAAACCATGATGACTGACTGGTGTACATGGGACGAAGATTATAACCTCGGCATTGTTCAGGAATTACGCAAAGATCTGGTGAGCATTGCCACAAAGAATATTGAAGATTATACTTCCGCTTGAGGTAGAGCTTCATTTCCAGAGCACTGTGCCAGTTTTCAAAGGCAAACA
>ERZ773108.253-NODE-253-length-59643-cov-4.953716_pt1 | contig 59643 bp, 76 predicted proteins | sample MGYA00580570_ERZ773108 | MGnify/ENA primary metagenome ERZ773108 (study PRJEB29015, sample SAMEA2737840) | human gut metagenome | biome: human gut; feature: human-associated habitat; material: faeces | place: China | collected 2012 ...
TAACAGGGCTCTTTAATTCTTCTGCTGTTAAAAGAATTGACTTTGTCCATTCAAGATTGTTGATGTTGAACTGTCCTACAGCATAATGACCTGCTTTTGCTTTTTCTAACATTTCTTTTGCTGAAACTAACATATTGTACCTCCGTATGTTTTATATTTATAGAGATTTTTTCTAACCGTGTTTATTATACCCCATTTTCAGAGTATTGCAAACATATTTCTTATTTAAAACCATTAGTTTTACTAATTTTACCCTGTGTTTTTTCTTATTTTACGGTAATTGATTTTATTTTACTCCATTTTCCAAATACTTTTTTGTTTTTTGAATCCAATTTATAGCCTCTTACCTTAACATAATATGTCTTACCTGATTTCAAAAATGGAATAGTAATATTTTTTGAAGTTGTTGAAGTAACTTTTCCTTTTTTCAACTTTTTGTTTGTTCCATATTTTATCTGGTAACCCTTTGGACTATCTGCTTTTTTTCCTTTTATACTATATTTAGCATAAATAGTGCCTTTCTTTTTATTAACTAATTTTGTTAATTTAGGCTGCTTTACAGTTACCTTTGTCCATTTAGCTACTATAGTTGTATTCTGCCTTACTCTGTACTTTTCTGTTATTTCTTTTCCGTCACTTGTGTACCAGCCGTTAAATGTATATCTTTTTTTTGTTAAAACAGGCAAATCAAGTGTTTCTCCGTCATATGCATTAACATTTGACACAGTCTTCTTTCCATCTTTCATGGTTATCTGATATGTAGGAACCTGATTCTGTTCTGTCCATTTTGCCGAATTGGTTCCATTATCACTTGTTCTCTGATATGCTCTGACATAATCTACTTCCATTGTTGCCGGAAGTGTTCCTGCATCAGGTGCTACTCCCGGAAGATTTCCTCCAACTGCCATATTCAATAAGAAGTAATATGATTTCATTCCTTCGTCTTTTTTATCTGCTGTTGAAATATTTACTTTATAAAATTCAACATCATCTACAAAATAATGTATATATTCATTGTCCCATTCAACTGCATAAATGTGCCACTGCGTTTTGTCATACCAGTTATATCTTGAATATGAAGCATTCAACTGACCGGAAACATATTTGTTATCATATGGACTGTCATCTCCAACTCCTGCATTCCAATGGAAAGCTCCCTGTGCAAAGCTAATTGTATTCCACGCTTCCAAAATATCAATTTCTCCACACCATGGCCATCCTTTCTGATTAACTCCAAGCATCCAAAATGCCGGCCATACACCTTTTAATGATGGAAGTTTTATTCTTGCTTCCATTCTGCCATACTGAAAATCCTGTTTTCCAGCTGTTGTTATTCTACCTGATGTATAAGAATATGTAACTTTAGAATTTTTTGGATCAACTGTTTTTTCTTCAATTGCTGTTATTTTCAATGTTCCGTCTGAAACACTTACATTCTTTTCACTATCTGTATAATATTCTAATTCATTGTTTCCCCAGCCTGGATTTTTTCCGTCTGTTCCACTATTTCCAATATTATAATTCCAGTTATTCATATTAAGTGATGTTCCATTAAATTCATCACTCCATACAAGCTTATATGCTGTATTCTTTTTTTCTGCTGCATGAACATTTTTTACATTTGCCACCGGCATGCATGTAACAACCATCGCTATTGCTAGAGTTGTACCTATTACTTTGTTCATTAATTTTCTCATAATGTTCTCCTACTTTTAAATTGTACTTCTATGTTTTTATTTTGCTCTTAGCATATTTTTTATTATAGAACATATCAAAAGATTATTTTACTTTTCTTACTTTACTCCATTTTCCATATACTTTAGTACCATTCACTACTTTATAAGCTCTGACTCTAACATAATATTTCTTATTTGACTTTATTTTTTTGACAATTACAGTTGTTTTCTTTGTATTTATAGTTTTTACTTTTTTAAATTTAACATTCTGTGCCACATTCAACTGATAACCTGAAACTTTAGCTATCTTTTTAATTTTGATGACAGCTTTTCCTTTCTTCTTTACGGCTGACTTTATAACAGCTTTTTTTACTGAAGGCATAGTAGTTATATTATTATCTCTATTATTATCTCTATTATTATCTCTATTATTATCTGTAATATCCTGTTCAACCTTATGTGGTACTGACCATTTTGCAGTCAACTCAATACTGCCTCTAACTCTCATAGTGTTAATTGCTTTCTGATTATCACTTGTATACCAGCCTTCAAAACCATTTTCTCCGGCATATACACTTGGGATTTCAAGAGTTTCACCATCATAACATGTAAATGTACTCATTACTTTATTTTCATCTTTAAATGTAACTGTATGTATAGGCACCTCGCCTTGTTCAGTCCATGTAGCTGTATTTCCACCCTGATCGCTTGTTTTCTGATAAGCTCTTACATAATCCACCTCCATTGTCGCAGGTAAAGTGTTATATGTAGGAGTTGTTCCCGGAAGATTTCCACCTACTGCCACATTTAAAAGAAAATAATAATACTTAGATGCTTCATCCTTTTTATCTGCACTTGTAACATCAACTGAAAAATATAATGTATCATCTACAAAATAATTTATTTTCTTATCATTCCATTCAACTGCATAAATATGCCACTGTGTTTTATCGTACCAATTATATGCTGTATACCTTGCATTAAGCTGTCTTGCAATATAATTTGGACTATATGCATTACTTTCTCCACCTGTATTCCAATGAAAAGCTCCCTGTGCGAAATTATCTGTATTCCATGCTTCTAAAATATCAATTTCCCCACACCATGGCCATCCTTTCTGATCAACTCCAAGCATCCAGAATGCCGGCCACACACCTTTTAATGATGGAAGTTTTATTCTTGCTTCCATACGTCCATATTTAAAAGTCTGTTTTCCTGCTGTCTTGATTCTTCCTGATGTATAATTATATCTATTAAATTTCTGTTCTAATGCTGTAATCTTTAATGTTCCATCAGATACATAGACATTATCTGTTCTGTTTGTGTAATACTCTTTTTCATTATTTCCCCAACCTGCATTTGATCCTCCATTTCCTAAATCATATGTCCAGTTGTCTGTATTAAGAGCTGTCCCATTAAATTCATCACTCCATACGAGTTTGTAATCACTTCCTGCAGTGTCTGCTTTAACCTCTGTTGTATTAAACTGAACTGCTGCACTAGTTAATACCATTGTAAATGCTAATGTTCCAGTTAATAATTTTTCTTTAAACCCTTTCATTCTTTATTTTCTCCTTTTCCTAATTTTATATTGTATGCTATCTGTAAATTTCATCAATAAATAGCCACTATACCAATTTAAATATACCACATGAAATTTGTCATAAAAAGTATTCACTTTCATTTAAAAGTACTCTTTTTTTAGTTTTTCTAAAAACGTTTTTACTTTTTCCTTCTTTTTAATTATTTTGCCTTATTTTATCAAACCTTTTATTTTCTAATAATACACGTTATATTTTGAATTTTTATCAAAAAAATGAATAAGTTTTTTTATTTTAAACTTACCCATTTTCTCATTTTATAAAATTTTTTTATTATATTTTTTTAACTTTAATTGTCAAATTTATTAGGGAATAAATGTGATATGTCAAGGTAATCAGGTATGCCTCTCTGATATTTAACAACCGGCTCCCCTAAAATTAAAGGATATGCATAATCAATAAATTCCTGTGTAACATTATTTCCACGTTCATTTATCCATTCTCTTGGTACATGTTTTACAAGTCCTGCTACATTTTCAACAGGTGTCTCACCCATATCTATTGAATAAGGCTCATTATTTTTTCTAATAGACGTAACCATTATTCCTGTCTTTCCTTCAATTGCACATTTAACTGCATGTCTTCCTAATCTAAATGCTTCACCTATATCTGTAATTGATGACATATGAGCTGCACTTCTTTGTAAAATATTTATTTCAACTGAACGAACTTTAACCTGAATATTTTCTTTTATAATATATTCAAGACATTTCCCTGTTCCACTTAACTGACTGTGTCCAAATGTATCTTCAACAGCATTTGTCGCACTTATATAATTTCCATCTGCATCTTTTATTCCTTCTGAAACAGCAACTACAACGTTATTATATTTATCCATAGCAGCCTTTACATCTTCAATAAATTCATCTTTATTAAAAGCTACTTCCGGCAAATAAATAAGATGCGGTGCATCATTATATGTGTTTCTTGCCAATGCAGCTGCTCCTGTAAGCCACCCTGCATCTCTTCCCATAATTTCCACAATAGTAACACTATTAATTGGATATATGCTTGTATCATGACCTATTTCAAGTAATGTTGATGCAATATATTTAGCTGCTGAACCATATCCCGGAGTATGGTCTGTTACGCATAAGTCATTATCAATTGTCTTAGGAATTCCAATTATCTTAATATCACTTCCTATTGCTAATGCATATTTGCTTAATTTATCAACTGTATCCATAGAATCGTTTCCACCAATATAGAAAAATGCATCTATTTCATATTCGTCAAATTTTTTAAAGATATACGCATATGGTGTATCATCCTCTTTATAATCAGGCAACTGATAACGACATGACCCTAAATACATTGAAGGTGATTTTTTTAATAATTCTATAAACATAGGCGTTGTCTCAACTTTATGTGTCAAATCCATAAGTCTTGAATTTAAAAGTCCCTGAACTCCATTAATTGAACCATATACTTTATAAAATTCTTTACTATCAATAGCTCCCTGTATAACTCCTGCAAGACTTGCATTTATTGCTACTGTTGGTCCGCCCGACTGGGCAACTAAACAATTTCTCATAATTTCCTCCTAAAAAGTCAAACTATTTCTAGTATAAACGAATTTGTGACAAAAAACTATATCTATATTCAGAACTTTTTATTTTTATTTGCATAAAATACTAATGTAAACATTAGAAAGATGGTGTATAAATGAACTGCACAAACTGTAATATGCATTCTAACCAAATACCTCCCTGCAGATGTGGCAATCAGGCACGAATGAACAATATGTACCGTGGTCGCAACCAAATGCATGGAAATATGAATCAGCCTTGTTCTTTATGCAAAAATGCTGGTCCGGATAAAAAAGGCGATAAACATGATAAAGAAATGAATTCATGCCCTTGTCATAAAGATGGTTGTGACATAGGAACTGATCATGTTGATAAAATGAATCCGGCTATGGCATTTGTTCCATGGCAAAAATGGGGTGAACTTTTCGATATGTGTGATGCATTTGAATGCGGAACCATATTTAAAGATTTAAATAAACCATGGAGGGGTAGAAATGAAGAATAATGCAAATCGTTTAAAACTTATGAAAATAATTAATCAGGCAAGTTTTGCAATGGATGACGTAAAATTATTTTTAGATACTCATCCCAGTTGCTCTGAAGCGATTGAATATTATAAGAAAGTTAAAAAAATAAGAATAGATGCCGTAGATGAATATACAAGGGAATTTGGTCCCATTACAGCCTACGACGTTGATGTTAAGGATTATTGGAATTGGAACGATTCCCCTTTACCATGGGAAGGAGGTAATTGCTAATGTATAGTTATGAAAAAAGACTTCAGTACCCGGTAAATATAAAATTTAGGAACCCCAAAATTGCACAGGTAATAATATCTCAGTATGGTGGAGGATATTGCAATAACGTATGACGGTTTTTATATAGAAGAAAGTGGTGATTTTTTATAGAAATTTAGGGAAATAATCTTAGATTTTAAAAGGCTTATAAAAAAATTCGGGAGCACCCACAACAAAGTTGTTTGATGCTCCTTCTAAAAGATTGCTCTTTTCAATACTGACTATCAGTATATGATTAATTTTTTTAATTTTCAATATAAATAGGGGAGTACCGAAGTACTCCCCATTAGTCAGTTCCTGTTCACTTATTCACCAATTGCCTTTTTAAATTTCTTCCATACTTTTTCGTTCATCATCGGAGCCGGGCAATGTTTTCCGTTAACGTCAAAATGACGTATAACTGTATGTGCATTAGGGCAGTATTTGCGAATGTATTTGATTAATCGTTTGACTGCTGCTGCCTGCTCTTTTGTATAAGGTTCTGCTTCTGTACATCCACATAATTCAATTGAGACTGAATTGTAATTTGTACATTTGCTGTAATACTTTCCACCACCTGTAGCTTTGCAATCATTGTATTTTCCACCTCCTACTGCCCATGCTGTTCGGTTCAGAGTGATGCTCCTGGCTATATTCCCCTGCTTATCAACAAAGAAATGTGCTCCGGCAAGTCTTGTGTTTCCTGTAGCGTAATAATCAGCATTGTTTTTTGCCGTATCGTTGCTATTTCCAGTGTAATGAATAACTATGTATTTTACATCTTTTCTGTTTCTTTTGGTCGGTGAATAGCTGATAGATTTAGCCATTCTCTTGTACATCTTCATATCTTATTCCTCACTTTCTTCATCATTTTCATTGTCAAAATGTATTTTTTCTTCTGTCTGACTTTTAATATTTTTCACTAAAGGCAGTAAGAATGTTGGTATTGTGACTCCTATATCTACTATGTTTTCTAAAATGCTTATAAGCTCATTGCATGTTATCCAAATTGCAACTATGCAGCTTATCAGGAATGTAAATGGTAATGTGATTCCTGCCGTCTGAGATGCATATAGAATAAGCTGGTCAATTATTGCACCGACTACTACCAACAGCCACATTGATACTTTCTTTGCTATTCCTCTAAAACTCTTATATGAGCTTATTGTTCCGTCTGCTCTGTACTTTGCAGCCATCAGGCCTGTTGCATAATCAATAATGTTGCAAATCACCATTAATAATGTTGGAATGTAAAGCACCCCTAGGAACGAGGACAATGTGCTTCCTGCTGCTGTGATAATTTCTTTAATGTGTTTCATGTTTTTTCTCCTTCTCAATGTTTTTTGATAATAAAAAAAGACCTTGCGGTCCTGCTCTGATTTGTTTCATGTGATTAGTCCAATTCTTCTAAATGATTTTCGGTTTCTATTTTTCTATCTGTTTCAATGTATTCTCTTTCTATGTCTATTGGGTCTATAGCGTCAGAATACTCTACTCCATCACGTTCAATGTAAAATCCTGCATCAGAATAAGTATGATTAAATTCTGTTTCATTAATAGTTAATACTTCTTTAATTAACATATTCACGCCTCACTTTCTACATAATCACTAAGCGGTTTTATTTGGTTGGCATATTTACCCCAACTATCTACACTTTTATATTGTTGAACTAATTTATCTGGAACATATATATATCCATTTCCTGTCGCTATTTTTGTTCCAATATAATCATAGCTTTTTATCTCTAAATATAAACTATCTAATTTTTGTAGTATTTCTTGTTGCTCTTCCCAAGTAAGTTCTTTTTCTTTTTTTACTTGTCATTTTTATACCTCCTTTTTATTCCTATGTTGTCTGAATACTTGCTATTTTATTATCTATGTATGTTTTAATATCTGCCGCATATGTTACTTCATTTACTCCTATTTCTTTATTATCTAAAATAAAGCTAGTTTTTAAATTGTAAGTTTGAAGTTTAAGAAATTTTTCGAATAGTTCTCCAGCTTTAAAAACACTACTTATCCCATTAGACATTCGAGTTAATATTTGGACATCCTTATTTTCTATATAATATAACCAATCTTGCAATGAAGTAAATCTAGTAAGGTCTAACCATAATATTATTGTGCTTTGGTCCTCTGCTATCTTATATTTTCCCACTTCATCCTCTCCTTGTTCTGCAATATTACAAATATTCATTTTCGAACTAAAAGAAGAAAAACCTTCGTTATCTGTATTATATTGTACTTTTAACCACCCCTTTGCTTCATCTTTTGTAGCTTCCCATTTTTCGGCTTTTAATTTCGAAAATTTTATAAGAGCTACTATTTGATAATAACTTATTTCTTCTCTTTCTCTATTAAAAGTCAGTGTATTATAGTAGTTAAAGTTATCAAAATTAAGTCCGTTTAAATCATATTTATCAAAAGAAATTGAATAAACTGCATCATTTATGTTATTTGATATTTTATTTAAAACGTAAAGTGTAACTTTTTTATCAAAACCTAATTGGGGTGGATTGTCTAATGAGGGTGTAAAAGTAGTATTATTATAACTTTTTCTTAATGTTATTTTTTTTACAGGATATTTGGCACTGTCTGTTAAATGTGTATTCCAAGTACCACTCTTATTAGTGTTCCAAATTAAAGCCGCATTTGGTACTATAGCATTAGCACCACCTGCTTTTTCTATCTTATCTAAGATTTCGTTACCTTGCTTTTCAATTGCCTGAGCCTGCGCTTGTGCAGTCTTATTAATTGCCTCAATCTGACTTGTAGCTGTCTTATTAATGTCTGCAATCTTTCCTTGTGCCGTTTCAGTAATTCCTCTTTTCTGTGCATCTGCAACTATTTCAATTCCGCTTATCTGTGAGCGTGCTGCTGCAACAACTGCTTCTGTACCTGATTTTGTATTCTGCTTTGCTACTGTATTTAAAGCATCAATCTGTGATACTGCCGTGTTATTAATATCTGTAAGTTTTGCATTAGTAGTATTTGCCAAATCCGTAAGCTTTGCATTCATCACCTCTGTTATTTGTGTTGTTGCCTGCTCTGTCCTGGTGTCTATCTGCTTTAGACATTCTTCATTAACTTTGACTTTGTCATTTGCTTCGGCTACAAGTTTTTCTGCGTTTTCAAGCTTTTCTTCAACATATTTTCTAAACGGCTTTTCCTGTTCAGGTTCAATATAATCTGCCGGCTTTGTTCTTGCCTTTACAGGAATAACCACGGTTTTAATTGTTGTCTCGCTGTCAGATTTAATTATTTTCAAATATGCCAGGATTTTCTTATTTTCCTGCAATAAAATATCAGGTATTTCTACCTGACTATCGTTTATTGCTTTATTTATTGTTGTTTCGCTATTGCCATTTGAAAACTGTACCTCTGTTCCATCTTCTACTTTGTCTGTTATCTTAAGAATCTGCCCCTTGTCATATTGATACAGCTGTTCAATCTGCGTCAGGGTTGAGATTCCAAATTCTACCTCATGTATGTTATTGTCCATGTCTGCCTCCTTTCTATACGTCATAGCCGGATATAAATTTTCTGTTAACAAAAAGAATGTTAGCTCTTCTTCCTCCACCACTACCTGCTACATAGTTACCTGATGTTGCCGGATTTGTCTTTAAATTTCTTGTGAGTAACAGATTAAATCCACCTTGTCGAACTATCTCGAAAGCTGTATCTGGGTAAGCTGCCCAATCAGCGTTAATTGCAGCTATTGGAATATAACCATCTGGTGCATTGATAGCTGCCGGACTTTCTGTTACTACCGCTGATACACAACAGAACATCTTTCCAAATATATCCGATACATTTTCAATCTGTGCAGCACCATGTACAATTAAGTCACCACCAACACCTAAATTCTCTCCTACATTTGCATAACTCTTAGTCTCTAAAGAACCGTCTATAACTGCATATCCTTTAGCAAACAGATTACCATCTCCATTCACTTCAAACATGTGATCATATGTACTGCCACTTATAAGTTTCTGTATACAAAATCCTGCCCATTTTTCTCCTGGAGTAGGTGGTTGCATGTATACACCATAAGTTCCCACATCTGACGTTACTTCCTGTGAAAAAGTTGAATCGCTAATATTCCAACCGCCTACTTTTCCGCGATTAGCCATTAATCCATCGTTTGACATCATTCCAACTAAATTACCTGACGAATCTGTGACCTTTAAAACACCATTGCCGTTCTTTTCTCCACCAAGATTAAGAGTACCACCCTTTGCCCAGTCGAAATTGATACCTATAGTTGAAAGTACTTTTGTAATTACATTGCCGTCTTTTCCAAGTCCTGCATTAAATGTCTTTCCGCCATCAGTCGAAACTGCTATTGCATTTGCTGTCATTTTCCATATTGTTGTTGATTCTTTCAATGTTTTTTTATCATGCAGATAGAAAATAGTTGAACCATCCTTCTGTTTTTCCTCTGTCTTATATATACCAAACGAACCCATCATCAAATCCGTCAATCTCTGCATTTCGTTATTGTAATCATTAATCAAATGTTGATTATTCTGATTTGCCTTTGATACTATCTTGTCAGATATTGAAAAACGCTGGTATTGATTTTCTGTTTCAGTTTCAGCGCCTAAAGATAGCTCCTGATTACCACAAAGTGTAAAAGTACAGTTTGTAATAAAACTTTCAAATGACCTTCCTTTTCTGTCAGTTACTTTAATACTGTCCCCTGCTTCTATTGTAGGGTCAGATAAACACGATAAACCGTAAACCCTTATTGTTGTTCCTACCACGGAACTTTTAAGTATATTCATTACTCTATTTGCCATGTCCTCTGTCTGAATCAAGGGATTGTCTTCCATAGTTAGAACATATCCTTCTGTTCCGACAAATGCAGTCTTGTTTTCTTCTGTCTGCTCAGTTTCTCCTTCCTTAACAGTTGTAACTGTATATCCAAATCTCGCACCTGTTATTGTCATTGACGAACGATTCTTCGTTAATGAAGACTGTTCTGTTATTTCATAAGGAGAATTTGATTTTTCATACCATGCAAATTTTAATTTCTGATCTGCTGATATGTATGCATACTTTCCCAGAATTTTCCCACAATAACTTACAATGTCCCTAAATGTAAGTGAATCTGTAGCCGGTCTTGAATTAACTATATAATTTGCTCCGGTTCCTATTGTAGTTGTGTCTAATGTAATTCCACAATGTGTACATGCTTCCCAGAGTATTTCCCTGATGGTTGCAGGATATGCCAATGTACTTTCAGCATATGGCAAATCAAGAAACAGTATTTTATCATATGCTTCAATTACTATGGTGTCTCCTGAATCCTGGGCGCTGTTAATGTAAAATATTCCCTTTGTTACATATTCAAAGCTGTCTTCTACTAAAAGACCTATCTTTGTTGATATTCTTGCATCTGTCAGGTCCACATCTTCAAATCTTTCATCCGTGTTATCGATTGTCAGCGATAATTTAGCCGCCACAACACTTCCTACATCAAATGTACTGTCAGATGATGTAGCCGAATTAATGGAATATGCCAAAACATCTGACATAATTAATGGTATTTCCGTATCATCTTTAAGAATAATTTTATCCTGCAGGTCAAATATTCTATCTTCCTTTATTGCTTCTTTATATGCTTCTGTTACATTAATCATTTAATTTCCTCTTTACTGTTGAATCAAGTCTACTGTTGCCGATTTGTAATAAAAAACTCCATCCGACAATCTTCCTAAAACTTCTTTAGTTAATGTTCCTCTGTATGTCTTAATAGTTATCAAACCACCATCATCTCTGAACGTAACCGGGAAAAATCCTCTTGTTAGATTTTTCTTAATTTTTAAGTATTCATTTTCTGTTAAAATTCCCCATGTTATGCTTACTGTCTTTTTTTCTGCAACTACATCACCTGTCATTTTTCCGTTTAATGTTCTGCCTGTATCTGCCGTCCATATCAATTCATCTGCTATTGACAAGCTGACAGGCGCAGGAAGTTCAACACTTCCTGCCTTTAATACTGCTTCTGCCATATCCATTACTCCTATACTATCGTCACGTTATTAAAACGTCTGTCTAACGCTGTCTTTTTTGCTTTTTCAAGCCTTGCCAGCTGTTCACCATCAATATTAAATCCTACACTCGAAAGTGCTGCTATGATTCTAATTACTGCTCTGTCCATTATTCTTGCCAATTCATCTTTTGTAACTCCATTACCACCGGCTTTGCTTACTGCTTCATCTACCATCGCCTGCAACTTATTTTCAGGTGCAACAACTTCTCCCTGATGTCTGTTATCACCAATCATTGCAAGCTGTGGAGTGTTCTTTTTAACAAAACCACCTTGTGCAAGTTTTGGTATCTGAGGTGTTGATATTGGATTTTCACTCCATAAACTTTCAAATGGTTTTACTTTACCTATTCCAACGCCTCTGATTTTATTAAGCATGCCATTTATAGAATCAAATGGGACTTTAATAATCTTATTTATTCCATCTATTAATTTGTTAACTACTGTCTTAAACGTATCAGCTATGCCTTCCTTTATTCCGGTAAATATCTTTCCACCTGTACTGAATACATTCTTAACTGCAGTCCATGCAGCACTAAACTTTGTTCTGAACCAATCAACAACATTGCTAAAGCAGTCTTTGATTGCTCCCCAGACATTGTCTTTAAAGAATGTTTTAACACCCGAGAAAGCATTTTTGACTTTGTCGTACGCTCCTGTAAACTTTTCACTAAAGAATGTTCCAACATTAACGAAAACTGTTTTAACTGCGTCATATTTAGTCTGAAACCAACTACCCATTCCTTTAAATGTTGTTGATATAGCTGACCATGCTACCTTAAATGGCCCGCTTATGACTGTTCCAACTGTTGCAAGTATTCCTTTTAATGCTGTAAAGAAACCACTAAAGATTCCCTTTATTCCATCCCATGCCTTTTTCCAATCACCTGAGAATACTCCTGTTATAAAGTCTACTACTCCCTTTGCAGTTGTAGTTATTCCATTAATTACAGTTTGAATACTTTCTATATAAGTCTTAACTATTCCTACTATAGTTTGTAATATAGGGTCTATTTTTTCTTTTAATTTTGAAAATGCATCAGGTAATGTTGTAGTTAAAAATTCCTTAATTGCATCAAAACACACAAAGAAGGCACTTTTAATACCTTTCCAAATTTTATCAACAGCTTTCTTAAACCAATCGCACTTGTTATACAGCAATACAAATGCTGCAATTAATGCTGTAACTGCAACTACTATTAAAGCCAAAGGATTTGCATTCATAACAATATTTAATGCCTTTTGTGCTAATGCGGCTGCTTTTTGCGCTACTGTTAATGCAATAGTTTTTGCAGTACTTGCGGCCTTCACTATTGCATCTTTTGCATATAGCGCAACAATCTTGGCTGTTTCGATATTGTCCTTTATCTTTGCAACGGTACACGCTGATATAGCTTTCTTCATTTTTTCCAGAATTGACACTATACCACCTGCATTTACAATAAATTCGCCGAATTTTATTGCCTTCCATGCTGCCATAAATCCTGCTACGGCAACTGTTGCTGTCCTGATTGTTCCCGGATGTTTTTCACACCAATCCGAGAATTTATTTAGTACTCCGTTAATTCCATCCCATATTGTGGTGAATGCACCAGCTGTCCAACTTGCAATTTTAGTTAATACGTTATCCCATAGCCATTTAAACAATGGTTTCAATGCTTCAATTACTGCATTAAGTATATTTATTGCATTTTTAAGGGTTTCTAAAAATCTTGGGACTACTTCATTAGCTGTCCATGTACCTAATGGAACTAATACATTTTTCCAAAACCAAAGTAAACCCTCACCTACATTAATGGCAAATGGAGTTAGTGCTTTCCATAAATTATTTAAGGATTTTTCTATTTTTCCATAATTTATATTGTTTAATCCATCATTTAATGCTGATATAAATTCAGGTAATCCTTTGCCTAATGTCCATTTGGCAACTGGAACTAAAAAATTAGTATAAAAGCCTTTAAGTGCATTCCAACTAAAACCAGCCAATTTAGACAAACCTTCATTGTACAGTTTTTTTAATGCTTCTGTTGTTGGTGCCAGTTCTTTTTGCATGTCCTTGAAAATCTTTGCAAATTTCTTTGAATATCCATCTAGTTCTGTCTCACCTTTATTAAGACTTCCATAGTCAACTTGACTACCGGCTACTGAACTACCATTACTTCCATTGCTTCCTGATGATGAATCATCTGATGTTGGTTCAGTTAATTTATTTATCTTGTCAAAGCCTGCAAGTGATTTTTCAACTTTTTTTGCCGTCTTTGTAGCAGTATCTCCTATTGATTTCACATTACTGTTTGCATCAGAAGCAGCTGCGGAAGCATTTTCCATTCCTGTTGCTATTCCAGTTGCGGATTTTTCTGCATTCTTGTTACCTGTAATTAAGTCTGTAAATGCTTTAAATGCACTTGCAAGCGTTGCCAATTTGCCTAAAAGTACATTAACTGCCTTAATAACCGGAGTAAACACATTAATTAACCCCTGACCTAAGCTTGCTTTCAGACTGTCAAACTGCAATGCTAATAATCTTGTTTGATTTGCCCAACTGTCTGATGTTCTGGTGAAATCGCCTGTAGCATTTGATAACTGTTGTTGAACAAATGCATATCTTAACGCAACTTTTTCCTGCTCATTCATCTTTGCAGTTGTTTTTCCATAACCATTAGCAAGAGCATACTGATCTAACGCTGTTTGTGTCATTACTACACCTAAATCTTTTAAAGATTCAGTTTCACCTGTAAATACAGATTTTATTTTTGTATATGCTTCATCCTGACTAATGTTATAAAATGATGCCACATCACCGGCTAATCCTGTTAATGTGGTACTCATATTAGCTGCTTCTTTTTCTGTAAATCCAAACGCTGATGCCATCGAGCCAAATGTACCGGCATATCTCTTGGCCATAGTTTCTGACAAACCAAATTGAGCTGCTGCACTTTTAGCGAATTTATCAATTGTACTACTCATATTTGGGAATGCTACATCGACTACGTTCTGAACTTCTGCTAAATCACTACCTAATTCCAGGCATTCTTTTCCAAAGTTAACTATTCCTTTAACAGCAAAGGCAGAAGCTATAACTGCCCCTGCCTTTTTTGCAACTGATTTTATTCCGTTTAACTGTGACTGAAATTGATTCTGATTAATAACTAAATCAAGTCCAATCTGACCGACACTTTCAGCCATATTCTCTCTCCTTTCTAAAGTAGGCACGCTCTCCTACTCAAAGGTGGAGATTATTGGCTCTTGACTTTATTTTTTCTTTTTCTGATAAACTCTATGTAGTTAATCTGATTACATCGTGGGCATTTAATTTCACCCTTAAAGATGTCCGCTTTGCATAAGGTTTGCCCACATATATTGCATTTAATTCTATACATTTAACCCTGCCATTCTCATAAACATCTTTTCCATATTCTGAATTGATTTCTCTGCATCTTTTTTTGATACTGTTGCCCTAGAATGTTTCGATAGCCATTCATTCCTGATTTTTCTTTGCTCATCATTAAAGTTCTTTAATATGTCTTTGTCTGTTTCTGCTCTAACAGACACAATTCTTCCCAATGCCGTATCAGGTGAAATTCCTATTAGCAAGCTCACAAATTCACTCCACCGCATTGTTTTTAATTCTGCCAGCCTTATTCCATACTGAGATGCAAAAGAACTCACTATGAGGTCAAAATCATCTATCAGATCATAGAATGTATCTACTCCCCCGACTGTTCATTCTCACTTCCGGACGCAAGATTAATTGCAGCCATTACTACAGTGTTATAGTCTTTGAAATTAAGATGTAAAGAATCTAATTTCTTTTTGCTTTCTTTTGTAAATATGATTTCACACATTTCAAGAACATCCTTAGCCGTTGGTTCATCTGTTGCAAGACCCATTACTTTCAATAAGTTTTCTGCACTTGCATCAACTTCGAGTTCTATATCTTTTACTTTTAATCTTGGGTTTTCTTCAAAATCTAATTTATCTGTAATATCAATAATCTTTGACATGTTATATTCCTCCTAATACTAAAATGGAGCAAGGCTTTTAACCCTGCTCCTTAATTCTAAATTGCTGGTGTTACAACCGGCTTACCATTACTCTGAACATCAAATTCAAGTGGTCCTACTGCTGTACTGTCACCTGCTCCAAGTGCTGTTACATTAAATATTGCATTTTTCAACAATACTGTAGTCCCATCAGGGAATGTCCACTGAAAATTTCCTTCTGCATCTCTGCCATTTACGAACGCTTTACCTGCTACATAATCATTCCCTGCATCTCCTACATTACGTTTTCCTGATACTGAAATAGTTAATGCTTTTGCTGTCATTAATCCTCTCTGCCATCCTTCTGTGTCCATTGGTGTCCAATTTTCCACACCGTTATCAAATGACACTGAAAAACTTTCCATATCAGCTATACTGTTTAATTTGCCCTCTTCTGCACCTAACTGAAAGGCATTTTTATACACTGGAAAAACTCCTGGATCCTTAGCTGCCATGTTATACTCCTTTCGAATAATAAAAATCTATTTCTATAACCCTTTCGTATACTCCTTTTTCATCTGTTCCTACATCTATAGGTTCTGAATTAAGTAACTTTATATAAGGGATATGAACATTGTTAATTGTTACATTTGTCTGGCTTCTTAAAACATTCCATAAAGCCATCGCTTTTTCTTCTGTTTCATCTGCATCATTTGACCAATGCAGAAGTATTGATACAGGTTTAATGTCATATGATGACTTTTCACCTATACACATTCTTGGCTGATCAGATGTTCTTCTCTGATATACTCCAACAGATTTATCCTGCTTGTTATCTAACTTTCCCATGTAATAATGTTCAGCTATATCAAACTGCTTCAACCAGTCTTTTATATCCTTTAAAGAAATCATCTATATACCTCCAAGTTTTTTGTACAATTGTTTATATGTTTTTCGTGCAAAATCCTTTTTTGAACCATTTTCAAGATAATCCTCTGCCCATCTGCCTTTTGCATTTGGATTTTCTGATTTTGTAAAATTAAACTCAGGATGATAGTACAATCTTCTTGCATATGGAGTATTAAAAGCAATTGTAATCTTTCCGCTTGCACTGTCAGAATAATCTACAAAAGTCTGTGTATTCTGTAAATTACCTGTATCAAATGGAATTACCTGAGACTGAACCATATCAGTATGTACTGCTTCCGCAGTCATTTCTAATGCCATTCTTTGTGCTTTTGTTAATTTTGCTATCCTACCCATATTCAATTTGATAGTTGAACTTACTTTCATATTACACCAACTCCAATAACGTATAATTTACACTTCCATCCGGATTTCTTGCTTTTGTTCCCTGATATATTGTTCTTTCCACTCCAAACACTGTTACTTTCCCACTACTTATAACAGCCTGCTCCGGGCATATATCTCCACAAAAATAAGCTTTTCCGCTTAAAGTTACTATCTTCTGTTCTGCGGTCATTTTTGTATATGCCATGTCCTGATAATTACACTTTAATTCATCATTAAGTGCAATTAAAGGAGCACCTGTTTCAGATACTCCTTCTTTATAAATAGTTACATTTATATCTGTCTTGCACATCGATTTTGGTACCAAATTAGGATATTTCATTACACACCTACCAATCTGCAGCACAACCCTGTCTGCTCTAATAAAGCATATAAATCTTTTCTAATTGCGACTCCATCCTCAATATATAAATTCCATGAACTACCAAAATTCATTGATACTCCATTAAGTGAATAACTTGATAATACAGTATTAATCATGTCTTCATTTTCATATTCAAATTCTGCCTGTCTGTATACAACCTCTTTTACCACATCTTTTTGAAATTCCGTAAGATTATCAAATCCTTTGGCAACAATTCTGTTAAATGTCAGTGCATCAATATGTCTGCTTGCCTGCCTCAACATCTTATCAACATCATCTTGTGGTATTAACTCTCTGGCAGTTTTCAAATATTCTTCCAAAGACACATAAGGGGTGTAAGCCATAGGCTCACCCCCTATTCTGCATTACTAGCTTTGATTTTTTTGATAATTCCTTCTTTTGATGTGGCATTACCTAAATCAATTCCATGTTCTATAGCATATGCTTTTAATTCATCCGCTTCCATTGCAGAGAATTTGTCACCTGAAATTTTATTAAGCTGAGCTTTCAACTCATCCCTTTCTTTAACCACCTTTTCATATTCTGCATATGAAACTGTAGTCTTAGGTGAGTGTTCTAAAATTTTACCTTCATCATCGTAAATATCATATCCTAATGTAAGATATTCATCTTTCTGCATTTCAGATATGTTATATACCTTATTATCCTTTACCGCTCTCATGGTATTGCCTCCTATTCTGCTGCTGCATGAATGATACATCCCTCTTTCATAAGTTCATCAATAGCAAATGTACCATTAAGTTTTCTGTTCTGATATAAATAGTTGTCCGCAGTTCTTGAATCTGTTCCAGGTTCAAATACTGTAATGAAACTATACTTGTTTCTTGATACCTGACATTCAGGGTCAATTAACATGTAATCCATCTGAACCGCTGATACATCAGCTGTACATCCTGAAGTAAAGTTATATTTGGACTTAAATCTTGCAGATGGAACTTCCTTAATCATTCCAATATCATCGATAGAATGAACTCTTCTGTCGATTCCCTTTGCTCCGCTTACTTCAAGTGTTCTCTGAATACCCTCTGCATTCTTAAGCAACTTAAGGTAAGCTGGTGTACAATAAAGAATAACTCTGTCAAGTGGGACACCTGCATCTGTCATAGCTTCCAAGTTATCATCAAAATCTGAAAGAACATTTGCTGTTGTAAGAGCTGTTGTCTTAATCTTGGCACCTACTCTTTTAGCTTCAGCATAGAGTTTACTAAATGTATAGCAGTCTGCCTCCGGAATAGCCTGAGTTGTTTCAAATCTCTTCTGAATATTTGCAATTGTTACAACTAAATTAGTTTCATCGACATCTACCGGGTCAATTACAAACTCAATATCTCTGTCATGATCTAATGTTTTTGTTTCATACTCATTTGAATATGAACCTGTGTTAAATCCTAAACTTCCTCTTGTATGGTCCTTATATCCACTTACTGATAATTTAGGAATCTTTAAGTTTTTACCATTCACAATCTGAATGTCTGAATTTGAATTATACAAGTCTACAGAAATCTGTGACTGTCCGTATAATTCGATTAAAATGTTGCTGAAAATATCAGCGTACTGTAATGCTGCCATGTATTACTACCTCCTATTTTTTCTTTATTCCAAAGATGCCTCTTAATAAGTCATCCTGGTTTTGCTGATTATTACTATTTGGAGCTCCAATCTGTGTAAATCCTTGATTATTATTTGCTCCACTATCTGCCGGTTTCAAGGCTGGTACATCTTCTAAAACCTTGTTTATTGCTGCTTTTACTTTTTCAGCATCAACTGTTCCATCTGTATTCATTACTTCCTTAAAATCAGCCATTTTTATTACATATGGAATAGATTTTGCATCAATTCCTAACTCCACAGCCTGTATTGTTGCTGAATTCTGAACCACAAGCTGCTGATTCTGACTTTTAGTCTGTGCAAGCTCTGTCTGCATTCCTGCAACATCAGGTGTATTCTTTGCTCTCTGCGCTTTGTAACTGTTAATTGCCTGTGTCACTTCATTTTCTGACATTCCCTGCTGTTGAAAGAACGACCTTAAAGCCGACTGCTCAGCTCTTGCAGTTCTGCTATTAACAATTCCGTCTAACTGTTCCTGGGTATATGTTGCACCCTGATTACTGTTTCCAGTATTTTGGTTACTGTTACCATTACCGGTATTACTCTGGCCATTGTTACCATTACCGTTTCCATCTCCACCATCACCTGAGCCTTCTGCAAAAAACTGAATGTTCATTGGTATTAATGTTGTTTTCTTCATCTTATTTATCCTTTCCGTTTTAGCTCGTCAGCATATTCCGAGAGTTTTAAGCCATCACGTTTTGGGCATATAAAAATCACCTACTTGCTTGCAGATGCCTTTGGTTCATCTTTTTCAATTACAGCGCCTATTTTTAATAAATATTCCCTGCGCTCCTTTGTCTTTGCCTTGACCTCATCTCCGGCTTTTACTAAGGCAAAATTGTTTTCCTTGTCATAAAAATTGATTTTTGCAATTAACATTTGTTACCTCCTTTATTTCATTGCATAAAAAAAGCACCCTTTGGATGCCATTATCTATCTTTATTCTTTAACTAAATTCCTGGAACTATTTCCTTAATTCCCTTTGCCATTTCAGCAGCTCTCTTCATTAAACTGTTTTGTTCCAAATACTCCAATCCCTTTATTGTTATTTCTGGTCGTGATAATGCCACCTTAGGATAACCACAGTCAAAGCTATTCCACACCTCTACTCCGGTTATGTAACCCTCATTTACGAGCATTGCAATAATCCTACACCATCTGGCTTCGGTTAAATTCAAAGCTTCTTTAGATATTGTTTTAGTATCAAATTCTTCCAAATCCATTGCTGCTTCCATAATTTTCAGAATTTTGTATATGACTTTAAAATTATCCATAAACAATTACTCCTCTATCACATCTATGCCATATTCTTTTGCACATGTGTTTTCAATCCTGCATCCTCTGTATTTCTCCCAATCTTTACAGAAATATGCAACATCTGCACCTGCTAACAGTTCCAGGCTCTTTCCTAAAAACCATAATGGCTTTGCATCGTGTGGAGCATTTTCAAAGAAACTGTCAATGATTTCTACATCTTCATTGTATTTTTCTTTGATTTGCTTAATTGCCTTTGCTCTTTCTTCCTTAATCTGTTCATCCGTTTTGTCTTTCATTGGCTGACTAATAAATACTTTCATCTGCTTTACCTCTTTTCTAATTTTTTGTATAAAAAAAGACCATAAATAATTATGATCTAAATTTAACTTAAGTATAAAAATACCACCTAATCTTTCGACTGGGTGGTACTAACATTACACTATTAATCATAATCAAGAAGTCGTTCGGCAGGCGTACCATTCTCCTGCATCTCTCGGGTTTCCCCTGTCAAGCCATCGGCGTGTGGACGGGTACGAAATCTTCCACCTCAAACGACTTCTCTCTTATGTTATTTCAATTGTATCACTTTTATTCTTTTTTGTAAAGAATTGCCTTATTACGAAGTAATCTATCCCATTCCTTTTTGTTTATTTTCATAAACGTTATGACTGAATTCTTAAAATCAGGATTATCCATAGATGTAACAAGTCTTAAAATAGCCTTAAATATCTTCCCATCTTTATCTGAGACCTCCTTCAATATTAATGCTGTATTAGGTTTATTTGATTGAATAATATAATCGGGTTTCTCAACAATTCTTTTTAAATATTCGCAGTAGCTCTCATAATCATTTGGGTGTCTCTCCATAATATGGTTAATTCTCTCATCTGTTATGATGACCTCATCTGTGATAATATCGCTTGTTATACATTTGTAAATATCTTTATCGATTTTACCTACTAAATGCACATCTATTTCCTCTTTTGCAACTTTTGATTTCATTATATTAGAACTATGCAATTTTTCAATATTTTTGACTCCTGCCTTTACCTTAGCCTCTTCAATAACCTTTTCTATGCTTTCAGGTATCTTCTGTCCCTTTTCTTTAGCAAGAAATCCTTCCGCAAACGCTTCATATGGATTCTCTGTAGCATATTTGCTTATTTTAGCCGCATCTATCTTTCCTGTTGCAGAATACCTTGTGTTAATATCGTACTTCCAATCACCATTAATAAGTTTACCACCTAAATCTTTTGCGCCAAATACACTTTTTTTCTGAACATAATCAACATTAGCATGTCTGTGTATGAAATGGCCATACTCATGTGTCAAAGCATCCATTAAATTCTCTCTAACTGCCATACGCTGTGTATTTAACTCAATTTCTGCTTCAGCTTTACTAATAATGGCTTTTTCTCTCTCATATCCCTTTATGCTTTTATCTGATAATATCTTTTCTGCATTTTTTAAATGTTCTTTCTGAATATTGATAATATCGTGCTTATTTCTGTACTGTACAAGCGAGTTTTCGGATTTCTTAATGAAGCCTGCATATTTGTCAATATCATTAAATCTGTTAGATATGTATATCTTATCGTCTATCCAGTTATAGGTAGCTGTTGCATCCGTCACCTTAAGTGGATCGAACACAATGCCTTTAGGCATTATTCCATACTTATCTTTCAATCTGGTTAATTCATTTTCCAAAGCATCTACCGTCTTAGGTGTCATTCTTTTTGAAAGATCTATCTCTTCAACTATGCCAGCATTTAATATTCTGTTTTGAGCTTCATTCTTGTAAATTTCCTGTTTATCAAGCATATTTTTGTTAAGAACATCAACTTTCTCCTGCAACTTCTTCCTCTCATCAACTGATTGTCTTAACATCTTCATCTCTTCCTCCGTACCGGTTGCATCAAAATACACTTTCTTTTCAAGAGGCTTTTCTTTTTCAAGACTGGCATTTATCTGTTTCTGTATCTCTTCGATTTGAGACTTAATATTATTAATTTCTGCTTTAGTTCCTTCTTTATCAAACGCTGCATGTTCTTTCTTCCATTTTGCTCTTCTCTCATTAATTTTATTTTGATATTCAGAATCATTTTTCAGGCTTTGTGCCTGTTCTTCCCATTGTTCCTTTCTAACAGCATATTGCTTCTTGTTTTCTTCATCCAACGAATAATTAGATAACCTGTCAAACTTATCAACATTTCTCTGAATTAAATTTCTTCTGTTTTCCTGCTGTTCTGCAACAACCGCCTGCTTCATTTCCTTTTGGGTTACCTTTTCAGGCTTTTCAGAAATACCCGGGAAATATGTTGTATGTCCATCTTTGCAGTTTGGATGATATAATCCGCCTGCCATAGCCTGAGACATTAACGGATATGGACCATCACTTGCTTTTCCACCACTCCATACATCATCTATTAATATCTTTCCGGTCCATCTTCCACATTTAGGACAAGGTAAACCACGTTTATTTACTATAACTGTTGTTATGCCCCATTCCTGACGTTTAGCGCCTTCGCCCTGACAATATGCTCTGGTATTCGCTGTTCTTAAAGCCATTCCGGCATACGAAGCAATATTCACTCTTGCACCATTCTTATACTCTATACAATTAATTCCACGGCTTAAAAAGTCTTTTGTGGCCATATCCACTGCTTTTTCATAAGTTCCAGCTCCCGTATTGTAGTATATCTGAGAATTAAATATTACTTTTCTGTACTGGTCATTTGCCATTCTGAGCATTGCAGTTTCTGCTTTTCTCATGCTGCTATTAACCTCATTTAGCAATGCATCTAACTTTCTATCGTTAATACGAAAAAAAGCACCTTCAATGGTGCTTCCTGCCTTATGTGTTAACTTTGCTCCCTTTTTTATTGCTTCAAGAATTGCTTTCTCCTGTTCGGTTTCTCCTGTTCTTCTATGTAGCAATATGGACTTTTCAATATTTCTGTTAATATCTGCAAATATCTTGGTGAACTTCTTTTGATTCTTTTGCTTGTATACATTAAGAGCCTTAAGCTGTTCTGCCTGCCATGAAGTCCAGTTCAATCCTTCTTTCATTTCTTCTGCTCTGTGATGTGACAAATTGCGCATCATGGAATTTATAAGTTCATTCTCAATTGCTCTGAAAGCCTCTTCAACGTCATAATCCTTTGGCATATCTTCTAATCAACTCCGTTAGCATATACTTTAAAACCAGCCTTTTTAAACTGTCTTTTTAAACTTTTTACCTGAGTAACTGAATTACATTTATCATTTCTCATTTCAATTACTTTGTCTTTCTCCAATGCATATATTCCTCTTGGAACCTGCTCACTTGCAAGTCTAAGAAGGTTCATTGCCTTGTTCTTGGACATTTGGTATACTTTTTTCCCTACTATTACCTTCATCAGTTAAATCTCCTTCCATATTCAAAGCCGGTTGCTGTTCATCTGTTATTCCCTGCTCTGCCTTTAATCTTGCAACTTCTTCTTTTTTCCACTCTTCATCTTTTGTATCACCATACAGTTCCTCAACGGACGCTTCTACACTCATAATTCCCTGTGTCTTAGCTTTTCCAACTGTCTCTACCTGACTTTCAAATGATGGATTAGCATACTCACTAAAATCAATTGTGCATTTAACCTCTGTTAATGTTTTATTTTGACTTATATTGATAACATCAAATACTTTCTGAATAAATAAAGGTATCTGATCCTGTAAGATGTCTACTATGTTTCCTCTTGTATAAAGAGTAGTCTTTTCTTTTTCTCTCTGCGCTTCCGCATTGTCTAACTTCTTCACATCAATTCCCAATGTACTTGGACTGATTAATCCCTGTAGACACAAATCCAATGCTGTAATGTATGTGGCAAGATATGAATCGTGCGGAATTGCCGGCTGTGTGACCTCAATCTTGTTCTGTGCATTTTCAGATAAATCATCACCACGCTTTATGTATGCATTATCAAATGCATTTGGCTTAATTATTGCCCCACTTTCCGGATCTCTTGGAAGTAATGATTCAGGAATCCACTCCTTACTTCGCCCTTTTCTTAAAGCGTCCATCCATTGACTCCATGCTTCATCTAACGCATCAAAATCATCCGTCTTTTTATCAAAGATAGACTGACCTCTTCCCTCCCATTTTGCACTTTCTCCAAACTTTATTGGGTGTGCCATCATTACTGATTCATCAAATGCAACATCGGTTAATCCACTCAACATTGGAATTGTATTAACAGCAACACTTACCTCATCCATTTCTCTGTAAAGTTTGTAGGCAATATAACCATATCCATAATGTTCTTTTAAGTAGTAGCTTGTATCGTTGTATCTATATTCAGTAGTAAAAACTACTTCCTGTATTCGTCCTCTGTTATACACATAATCAACTTTATCTGCTCCATAAAACTCTATAATCGGATATTGGCTTATTTTTGTATCGAGTGATATTTTAAATGCACCATCACCTAATACAAGCATCTTAGACGTTGCCTTTTTAAGTATTTCTTTAAAGTTATTATCTTCTGCTATATCGTCCCATGTCCTTTTGTCTGTATCTTTTGCAAATGTAATCTGGCTAAAATCATTAATAATAATGTCAGTCAATCGGTCAACTATAATCCCTGGTAAGCCTGTATGTATTTTTCTTATCTCTCTTCCAACAGTTGAACGTGCAGCCCAAAACTTCACACCATCAGAACCACCTGGAATGTTTTGATAAAGCTGTGTCAGTTCGTAGCTATCACCACGATACCAAATAAGATTTTTTACACAGTTTCCATCATAATTAAGTAATTCCCTAATGTTAAACGTCTGTTTTGGAGCGTCCTGTATTCTTAAAAAATGTCTTATTCCATCTCTCATTTTATCTAATAACCTCATTCTTTATTTACTCCTATTTTCTTTCTGTACGGAATCCAATTGTACTGAACTGAATTAACCATATGATCATTGCCGTCTTCTGGTTCCTGGTCCTTTTCCTCTTTCCATGAATACTTATCTAATTCCTTTTGATATTCCTTACAGGATTCAACAATTAAAAAACTTGACTGAATGTCTTTATCATCATTAAAGTTCATCCAACCAAGTTGTAATATAATTCTATCTATAATTTTCACACCCTTATATGCTTCATTGAACACATATAAGCATTGTGCGTGTTCTCTTTTAAACTTTTTTAATTCAGTTATAGTTGCCGCATCAGCAGAATCAATAAATGTATGCTTTGCAAGCCCCCATTCCTTTCTGTTTCTTTCCAAGAAATCATAATAATTCTTTGCAGTATCAGATGGAGCTACCGGAGTTCCGATTTCAGCATTGTTATATACTCTTTCATCCAAAAGTATATATCTGCCTCTATTTGTTATTCCTGCAAAACTCATGGCTATTGTATCAGGACTTTTGGTTGAATACGCTGTATCTAATCCACTTGTATATATTTCAAACCATTCCGTCTGCTTTTTATCTGCTCTGTTTCTGATAAATGCTTTTGCTTTATCAACTGTAATAACATGATGCTTTCTGTCAAATATGCTGAATACAAGACCTGTAGCCTTTCCTCTAAGACCTAATATTTTGTTTTTATACATTTTGGTTCCTACCGGAACTGCATCTATTTTGTCCTGAATATCCTGCTCTGTTAAACTAGCATTATCATAAAAAGTAAAATACCAATGAACCCAGCCAACTTTTTCAGGTTCATTTAACTCTGCCAGCAATTCTTCTGGATAATCTTTAATATACTTTTTTAAAGGTCTGCTATGATTAATAAATTCTTTATATACCGGCAAATCGGGACTGTCAGGATTTGATGTAGTCATCATATACTTGCATCTATGTGAGATTTCTCTTAAAAACTCCATATCAGCAGTATTAACTTCATCAATGTACACACAACCTTGCTGTGAACCTAATACCTTTTTCCAACGTGCCTTATTATCATAACCACACACGTAAATTATCTTTTCACCATTTGGTGTCTGATACTTAATGTGTGATAGACCAATTCTGCCTTGACCTTTAGGATAATATTCAGCTAAACCATCAAACTGATCCAAAAGGCCTCTTTCATTATTGATTACATTCTTTTCAACTGTACCAAGATCTGCTCCTGCAATAACATGATACTTAATATCGCTCTTTGCCACCATAAGCATAAACTTAAATATACCTACAGTAGTTTTTCCTGCTGCAGTAGTACCTTCAAGATAATCTCGCTTAGTTTCTGTTAATATAAATTCTTTAAATTTAGGTGATAGTATTAACAAATCTACTCACCCTCTCTTACAGGTGTCATTTGAGCTAAAATACTAGCAATGTTATCCAACTTCTCTGCTTTCTTTTCCTCTGCTTCGTTATTTACGTCTATCTTGTCAGTATATAAACCATATCTCTTACCAAGAAGCTCAGCTGCTTTATTTGCATCTGAAACTCTTGTAGGTATTTCAACTATTTGGGGTATCTCTTCCTTAACTGTTTGCTTTCTCATTGTCCCTTTTTCATCTGGAACATATGTAGATGTTTCTCTGCTCAAAGTAACTACAACATTTTCTTTATGTTCCCTTCTCATTACTGATGTGAGATACTCCAATACTTCCTGTGCGTCTGCTGTTTTTTCATTGTGCAATTCAGCTAACTGCTTTTCTATGTACTCTTTAATCTCAGGTTTGTTCATTAATCTTGAAGCAGCTGCAGCCGCAACATTATCATTTTTGACATTTTGATATGCCTTTTTGTATGCCATTGTTTTGTTAAAATCTGGATCCGACAAAAGTTCATCACAAAATTTCTGTTCCTTAATTGTCACTGCAACCACTCCTTTCTGATTTATTCAAATTGTGTAAACTTATTACGCTTTTTACTTTCCACTCACGAAAAAAGACAGCTTTTCAGCTGCCTTTAAAAGTTTATACTGGGGGAAAAACAAAAGTTATTGTCATACTTTTGCAAGTTTAATTATACCATATCTGTTTATTTAATGAGTTTAATTTGTTTAGTTTGTTTAGTTATTCAGATAGTCAGTTATCACCTGTGATACCCTTCCATTCGTACATCCAATAATGCCTGCAATTTCCTTTACTGACTTTCCATCAATAAATCTATAAATGAATATTTCCTTAATTTTCACATCCTCAATTCTGTTAATAAACTCTTCCACCTTTGCATTGTCACTCTTGGCTTTGCTGACTTCCTGCTCCCACTTTTCCAGCTTATGTATTCGCTTATTTGATTCAACAGGTTCTTCCATCTGTACTGCCATATGCGTTTCTATATATGGATGTTCTGCCATTGAGCTTTTTACCTTTCCATATACTGTTGGTATGTCCTTATATCTCTCTTCCTCTATCTTTTTTAGATTGCGTTCTATTAACCTCTCATTAACCTTATATGCTTCCAGTTCTTTCCTTGTCATTACCTTATCCTTTCTGTTTTATGCAAAATAAAAACCAACCACCGAATATTGGTAGTTGGTCTGTTTTACTAATTTTTCTTTTCTTCTAATGCTGTCTCTAATACACAAATCAAAAATGATGCTTTATAGTTGTTTCCTACTAAACATTTAGCAATTTTTGTTAACTTATTTATGTTATCAATTCCTATGTCTGTATCATCGTACAAAGATTTCAGTTTAAAAAGAACAAATCTTATTTCTCTTGAATTTGCTTCTTTTGCTATATCAATACATTCTTCAAACAATTCAAGAGTAATATCTTCCTTTTTATCATCATATTTTTGAGACAAATTGTTATACAAACAACTCTCTTCTGACAACTTTGCCATACGATCCCTCCCCTCTGTAACTCATACACAAATTATACCATTCCAACTACCTCTATTCAATTATCAATGTTCGACCTTTATCGACTAATCCTCATCCCAGCTTCTTGCGTCTCTTTCTCTTCTCCTGTCGTCTTTTGAGCTCATAATACATAGTGAATATACTGCTGCTATCACTATGATTACTATTGCTATAATTAATATCTTAATCATTCGTTCCACCTGCCTTTACTATATTTATTGCCTTTATCCTATCAATATTGTTGCTATTATGATTCCACGTACTACACTGTGGCAATTCCTCCAACTCTTTCACAACCTTATCCACGTCATAGGCTGTAGGTATTCTATTAATTTCATCAATAACACACTGACCCAGATCATTATCTTGTATTATTCCAGTTTCTTTAAGTATATTAATCACTTCATCTGCATCAATTAATCTCATTCTGTTCACTCTCCTTCTTTGCTAATTTCTATGTTTAGAACGCAACATACAGAATAACAATTCGTTCATTGAACGTTTTCTTGATGACTGTCTGCTTGGTATTATTTTATATAATTTCCAACTCGTATCTGCTTCCAGAGGTGTTGGATTTTTAAATTCTTCATATATTTCTCGTGCATCTTTTAAGTTAATATGAGTAGGTATTGGCACCATAATCCCCACGTTATTGTTACTTTCTGGATAATTTTCTTTAAGATACTTCCAAAACTTATCCTCTCTTAAATCGTCCATTAATTCCTTGTATGTTTCCATTGTTGTGACTATATAGTTCTGTTCTCCATAAAATCTTAATCCATTACCGCTATATACATCATTCACACACGATTTAATTTCATAGCAAATAAATTTTCCTTTCTCAATATCACTCACACAAGTAACACCTGCTGGAATAAATTGTATTAAATCAACTCTTTTCGGATGAGCTGTTCCATAATCTAGCGTAACCTCTTTGGCATAATATTTTCTGTCCTGCAAACTCTCTTCTAATAAATCAGTTAGAAACATTGTTGTCGCTTTCCTATTCATCTTCCTGCTCCTCTCTGTATGGCTCTGGTAATGGTTGCCATGCATCTATAACCTCTGCCACATATTCATTTATTCCTTCAAATATTCCGGCTGATTTATACTTTAATTCCGTTACAAGTCCGTGCTTAAAACAAGCTATAACCCTTGTTCCGTCTTCCGGCAGTCTTTCATTGCACGGAATCCAGCCATTATTATCTTTTTTCAATGTAGTTTTCACACATCCGTTACTTTGAACTATCTCAATTGCATCCTCTAATCCTGAATCATAAAATATTTCTTGTAACGTGCCTCCAAATCCTTTATTATTTTGTTTTTTACCTAGTTCTTCCACTACCTTATCCACATCATAGGCTGTTGGTTGTTTATCCAATAATTCAATAATTCCGTCATAAGGTGCCCCTGCTTCATATAACTTAGTTAAAAATTTTTTAAATGAATCTGCATCAATTAATCTCATTACAATTCTCCTTTAACTCTTCCTGTGCTAACTTGAATGCCAACATGTAGAGCTCAAGTATTCCTGTTTCCTTTTTTCCAAAAGAATCAATCTCATCGTACATATATTCGTCAATATCAATAAGCTTATCAACACCTTTAGGTCCTATTCCATTTGCATTTGAAAAATCTTCAAGTACATCATTTATAAAATCATTTATATTTTCTTCATCACTTTGAAAATCAAATCCTTTATATTCAATGATATATTCACCTAAATGATGTTCATTTATGTACTCTTTAATATCTTTTCTTGCCTGCTCTTCATCATAATAATAAATAGCTCTGTCAAGGCAATCTATTTTTTGTTCAAAATAGCCTGTATCATTTACAAAACCACTAAATTTTTCATATGTCATATTATAAAAATTACAGGCAATTAATGAACCAAGGTCTCCTGTTATGTGTAATCTGCAATAATCCTCTTCGAAAAGAAATCTGATTCTGTATTCATTGCTATCCGGATTTTTAAAATCTAGCACTTTAATATTTCCATAATCCATTAAATTGGCTTTGTGCTTTTTAAAATTTTCTTTTTGTCTTTCCAACCATTCTTTATTCATCTTCCGTCTCCTCCTCGTATGGTTCTGGTAGTGGTTGCCATGCAATCACATCGAATACACTTTCATAGCCATTTGACCAACCATGATGATAATATGACACTCCTATCATTCCATCTTCATTAGTGGTTAAATATGCTTTTGCTTTTGGTTCAAAAGTTTCAGGCAATCTCTCACTGCATTGAATCCAGCCATTATTTTCAAGATTAAAATCTTCTTTGCATTCTTCATAACCTTCCTGATGAGCTTTGTATAGTTCTTCTTCCAATAACTCTTTTGCTGCGTACAATCTCCACTCATCTCCATCTTCATACAAATCCATTGGTACTTCTTCTGGAACATTAAATTGAATTAAATACTCTCCAAAATAGTAAGATTCTTCCATTGCTTCAAATGCTTCTCTAACTGTAATCTTTCCACGCTTTTTAGTTAGTTTAAAATATTGCGTATTTCTAGAATCTAATTCTTTTGTAATTTTGACCTTTGCCATTCTTAATCCTCACTTTCTATTTCTCTCACACCTTAACATTTCTTAACATCTATTCATTCTGCCTTATGAATGTATCAATACCACATTCTTCTTTTAAAATTGCTATCTGATCATCCCAGCAGCTCCAATCAGGATTCATAATACATTCTGTTTTATTGTTGAATATTTCTCTAAACTCTAACAGTCTTTTTTTACCAAATCCAAATCCGTCCCTTAAAGATACCATTGCCAGGATTCCCACACTGTCTACTGTCTGATTTTTCATTCCATCACACCATTCTTCAACATCTTTTTCTTTGATAGCAACTGGAAGTTTTGTAATGTTTCTTAATCGTAATTCCTTTTCCAGTCCATCAATTCCTCTTTCTTTAGCAATCTTAAAGGCATAAGCCATTCCTTCACGCCTTGCCTGCTCTTCTTTATCTATTCTTGCCATTTAAGTCTCCCTTCACTATCAAACACATCATATATATCCATCTGCCCTTCAAGTTCCTTTTCTTCCTGCATTGGTGGTAAATCATAGTTTTCCGGCACTTCTACTGTAATCTCTATAGCTTCAAATGAATCTGAATTAGTCGGATGCCAATGTTTTCTGGTCATCTGCCATGCATATACTTCCATTTTTAATATTTTCTTTGGAATATTCTTTAATATAACATCATGATATACATGGTCATTTTCAAATCTGTTTATCTTTTCTGCTATAAACTCAACTTTATAATCCTGATGTGCTTCATGTTCGCGCAGTCTCGTATCTCTCCATGCTCCATCTCCTATGTAATATTTGGCTTTAAGTCTGCCGTTTGACCTAACTTCAACTTCTATTTCAGCAATGCAGAAATTTAATTCCACCAATTCCTTTATTGTCACTATTGTTCACCTCCTCAAATAAATACTAACTGTTCTTTTGATGCATCTATTCTCATATTTGGCATTCGCTTTCCAACACACAATTCTGGCAAATTGGCTTTTACAATTGCTTGTGCAAATGGTGGTGGAACTGCATTACCGCATCTTTTTACTTGTTCTGTACGGCTATATGTCTTTCCCTCAAAATCGTGGTCAATAATGTAATCATCCGGGAATCCTTGACATCCATATAACTCTTTAGGCTCCAGCATTCTCAATCCAATATCCACAATTTGATATTCAACACCTTCAATGGTTACTAGTCCGAATCTGTCTTTTGATGTAATTGTGTCCAATGGCTCTTTTATGTCTTGTCCTGTTCCTTCACCATAATACTTAATCAGAAACGCTCTTACTTCTCCAAAATGCCCAGCTGATGTTGTAATTGTGTGTAGAGGTTCTCTTATATCTTGACCTGTACCTGATTTATAAAACTTACTCAAAAAGGAAGTTACAAGACCATATCTATTGCTTCCGTCAACTGTCATCAATGGCTCTTTTATCATCTGCCCTCTCACATCATCTTTACTCGTCTCTGAATGATACTGAATTAATGCTGGAGCACATAAATAATGTTTTCCACTTGATACTATTGTTGGAAGGGGTTCTCTTATGTCATGTATTCTTGGTGCTTGTCCTTGTCTTTCGCCGTATCCTATAGGTACTATGAACGGTTCCTGATTATCAATTACAAATTTCTTTATTCCTCTTGCTATTCTCTGCATTGTTTTATCGGCAAGCGGTCTTACAGCTCTGATGCCTTACTTTTCCTTTATCTCTGCCGATGTATCAAAAATGCTTGGGCAAGGAATACTAAAGTCAAGTTTTGTATATGCTCCAACATAAGGTTTTACAAGTCCAGCCTTAACCTCTTCACTGTTCAAAGGTCCATGTGTATGTTTTGGCCATTTAATTGGCTTTCCATCACATCTTGCTATCATAAAGAACCTTTTCCTTTTTGTAGGTGCTCCATAGTCAGCAGCTACAAGTTCATTAAATTCAACATCATATCCTAACTCTTTGAACTGTTTTACGAATTTCTTAAATGTAACACCTTGTTTATTTTTAATTGGTCTATGGCTTCGGTTAAGTGGTCCCCATGTCTTAAATTCTTCAACATTTTCTAGGATGATAACTCTAGGCCTAACTAATCCTGCCCATCTTAATGCAACCCAAGCAAGACCTCTTATCGCTTTATCCTTAGGTTTTCCACCTTTTGCCTTACTGAAATGTTTGCAATCAGGACTAAACCATGCTAATCCAACCGGATATCCCTTACATGCTTGTATTGGGTCAACGTCCCATACCGATTCACAATAATGTTTTGTGCTTGGATGATTTGCTTTATGCATCCTTATTGCTTCCGGATCATGATTAATTGCTATATCAACACTATATCCGGTAGCCATTTCTATTCCTGTAGATGCTCCGCCACCTCCGGCAAAGTTATCCACAATCAATTCACCTTTTATCATTTCTCTCCAGGAACCGATATATCATTACTCTGGCCAGAGTTCCGCTCCTTTCGATTTTTTATATATCAAACTGATAGTTATAACCATCTAGTGCATATGTTTTTTTTACTCTGTTATGGCAATTGATTAAATGCCAATAGTTTACAGGTTCATTAACTCTTACATCCATTTAACTCTTCCAATCTCTTCTGTAACTGCTCTCTTTCAAGTGTAATTGCCCTTACTTCTTCTCTCTGTTCATCTGTCATATAATCAGCACAGATTAGAAACATCTCCCTTCCGTCTATCTGTCTGATTCTGTATTCAATCTGTTCTTTTGTCATTTTGTTTCTATCTCCTCATTAACAATTTACGTTCAAGTGATTCCATATCATCTTTGCTATAATTTCGTTCAGTAAAGTTTGCTTTGCTCTGCTCCGGCTTCTTTTTGTCCGACTTATAAAAATTCATCCAACCTTTTGATGTTGCTTCTTTAACAATCTCTACAAGTTCATCATCACTACAGCCTTTATCTTTAAAAGTATTAAGCTGCTCAATGAGATTAACAATCTTGCTTCCCGGTACTGGTGCTGACCTTTCCCGCATGGCAAGATAAGCAGCAAATGCATCATTCACTTTTTTCGAATCGAAATACGTATTTACTTTACTTTTCTTTACTTTACTTTCCTTTACTTTACTTGTTGAATTTCTGCATACATTTTTCTCATTTCTGCATACATTTTTTTCAATTATGTTTACATTTCCCTTAAAATTGGCAACACTAACCAAGAGGTATTCATCTATGACTTCGATTTCTGTTCTTCTTTTAACAACATCAAAATACTGTCTCTGTATTCTTTCCGATGTTAAAATGGCATATTCATTGAACATACTCTCGTTAAAAATACCTATCTTAATGGCATGACTTACTACCTGGTTTATTAAATTTAAATCCACACCGCTGTTCCCACCGAACCATTGCGACAAAAACAGAAGTGGGCTTCTTTCTATCCATTCACAGTAATACCCCTTATCTGAATATATCTTCTGCCAGAGTTTGACTATTACAGCAAATCCCTTTATGCCATAAGCTGCTTCAATTTCAGCCATGTTATCGTTAGTGTGGCAATCTAATAGGAAACTCTCTATTCCTACTTTTGCCATAACTATTCTCTTTCTACTTTTTTACTTGCATTACATTTAGCACATATAGCAGCTAGATTCTCTTCGCTATTTAATGTTTTTAATGGCTCAATCCGTTCTCTAGCATAAGCATATACCGATACAACATGATCCACTTGCAAATTATCTTTACATCCACATAAATAGCATCTGTAATCATATTTTTTTAATATAAATCTGCGGACATCATCACGTTTTATAAAACTATTTGATGAATTTCTCATTGCTTTATACCTTGTTCTGAAATCTTCTGACTTACATTTATGAATTGTTCCGTATTGTGGATTCCAGTCTGGAAACTTATTATCCATGTTTCTGCCTTTCATATTGTCTTCCTGCTTCATACTCTCTGTATATCTGCATCCAATCATCAAATGTCATTGTGACAAGAATTTCAGCATTATTCTTCTTATGAAAAACTGCTGGCAATTCGTTTTTGTTTGCATCTGATTTTGCTTGAGCCATCCAGTCATACAGTTTCATCTTTTCACAATGTTTTGCTTCAATATGTATTCCCGGAAGTCCGACAACATCCGCATCTCCATTTGCTCCACAATACTGTTGCCCTCGTCTTGCTTTATATCCGTAATCTCTGATGTGTCCTGCAAGTTGTCTTTCAAAACGTGCTCCTTTTTGTTTTGAATTAACCACCTTGTCTCCTTTCTGCCTGCCACCTTATGTAGCAGGCTAATTACATAAACATAGTTAATTAATTTCGTGATATATATTTGTTATCAGATATGTATGTTGGCATATCAATTAATAGTTACCAATTCTTAAGCATCTGCCTTGTAGCCTTTAGGCTCCAACCAATACTTTTTAATCTTGCTGTTTCCTGTTTATCATAAGCTTCAACAAGATGTCTTTCTTCCGGAAGTGGTCTGAAATAACCTTTGCCATCCTGCATGTTAAGAATAACTGTATCTCTTCTTGCTTCTGATATCTTGTCTCTTATTTTTCTATCATTCAGACCTGTCATAATCCTTAACTGCGTTCTGGTTACTGCATTCTCCCTTCCAAATGGAATGTAATCCACTATATCCATAGACTTGTCCTCCTATTGGAAGAATGACTGTTGTACTGCCTGAGCCGTTGTCTGTTGAGGCTGTTCTGTTGTCTGCTTCTTAGCTACTTCTTCACCTTCACCGACATTAGCACTTTCCATTTCTTCCGCAGAACCCTCAACAATCATTCCTTCATCTATTTCAACATATTCCTTCGTTCCATCTTCATTAATTACTGCCATGTCACTGTCAAGAGCTGTCTGCATATCAATACTCATTACACCCCATTTGCTAATAAGCTGTCTAAGCATTGTCTTATATGCCATACCGTCAAAATCTTTATACCAGAAGCTGCTATATTTCCACATCTCGCTCTCAGGAACCTTACCTGCTTCATAATCAGCATATGAAACCTTTGGGCAACTTCCGCCTGTTGCTTTCAAGCTGAACGCCTGACTATATTTATCAGCATGAGCAAGCATCTTTTCCTTTGACCAATACATTGCCTTTTTGAATCCGTTTGTATATTCAAACATCGCATAATATCCTATTGTTTTTGCCTTTTCTCTTTCTGATTCATCAGCAATTAACTTAACTTCTATTTCTTCATCCAAAGGATTAAAATTAATTAGTTCACCTTCCTTAATTGCAAGTACATTTAGTTTCTTATACTGTCCTGATCTGATTGCAAGCTGAATATATCCTTTATATCCAAGCTGGAACTGTGCTTCTTTGCATTTCTTCTTACTGTTATTGAACGGAACCATGTAAAACTGTCCTAACTGTGGACTTGGTGAAAGCTTAAGGCTCTCACCTAAAAGTGCTGAACTTAATATCGATGCATTCGTACATTCCTGTAATGTAGAATTTGCATTAACTGCACTTATAATTGATGAAATAAAACGTGGTCCATTCTTTCCACCAATAATGCTATTAATCTGATTTTTAACAGCATCATTTGAAAGATATGCTGTTAATGTTGTTTTCTGCTGACTCTTTGCTAAACTGTTTGATACTGCCATTTACTTTTCCTCCCTATTTCACTGGTCCAAATTCTATATTGTTACTCTTCAAATAATTCTTTAATCCTTCAAGCTGAGTTGCTGTTGCTCTTACTCTAAAGTCAAGTTCAATCAATTCTTCCGTGAAAGTTTCTACTGCTTTTACTGCTTCTGTAGCTGCAGTTTCTTTCTCTTCTTTATTTTCATTAGTCTGAATCTTTCCAGCATCGGCAACACTTTCAGTTTCTGCTCTTTCTCTTTCTTTACGTGCTTCCATTTCTGCCTGTCTCTTTGCTTCATATTCAGCTTTTCTTCTTGCATTTTCTTCAAATCTCTGCTTGACTGTCAGAGCATCTGTCATACTGAAGTTTTTAAGATACTCTTCTTTCATTTCAAACTGATATTCACCATCATCATTGTTAATAATGTTAAGTTCATTTGTTACTCTTTCAAATAACTCTGTCATTTCAGTTTTTATGCTTTTAAGGGTTGTTGTTGCATTAAGATATGTCGGCTTAAATACTCTGTCCCATGTTAAAATTGATAACAAATCACTATCGCCAAATATTTCATCGTAAATTTCCTGAACCTTTACGAGTTTTTCATCTCTCTTTTTCTGCTCATAAGCCTTTACCTGACTGTCAATGTTGTTGTTTGCTTCTCCAATGATTCCAATTAGTTCCTTTACCTGACTTTCAAATTCTGTATATGGCTCAAGCATCATCTTTTTAACATCTTTTCTTTTGGTATCTAAAACCTTTATGAATTTGTTAAGATTTGCCCTGTCTGATTTTGCATCTTTAATGTTGTCGTCTGTGTATACAAGAGTTTTATAATCATTCGCTCTTGTTGTTATTTCCTGCTTTAATTCCTCATAATTCCAATCTATCTTTTTGATTGCATTTTCATCTGTTGGATTATAAATCTGTAATTCCATTTTTTCCTATTCCTTTCTGTTTAAAATTCTGGCATTATTAATGCCGGTCTTGTTTTTGTTTTGACTTTATTAATAAATTCCTGCTCTTTTTTATAAAGAAAGTTAATATCTTCCTGAACTTCACTTCGTTCAATATGATAATCTTTAGTAATAAGCCTTATCTCACCATTCCATAAGCTTTTTATCTGTGCTCTTAAAACAACAAATTCATATTCAGTTACCATAAGATAATGTAAGACCTGTATGTAATAATTATCCGGAATATGTTCCCCGTCCCACTTTTCTTTATGGATTGAACTAAACAGCTCTGTTGTCTTACATTCAAAGATTCCTTTTCTTCCGGATTCAACTTCTGTCAGTTCTCCATCAAGCGATGCATGTGCAAATGGATATTTATCATTAAGAAGCATGTTGTCACCGAAGTATTCAACCTTATATTCCGGATGATCCAGTGCAAATATTGCCCTTATGTGTTCCTCTGCCTTACTTCCGTATATGACGTATGGCTTGTCTGATATGTCGATGGGCTTTCTTATTCCTACCATCTCCTCCCAAAACTCTTCATTGGTCTTGTAGGGATTTAGTCCTAAAACTGCAGCTGCATCTGAACCACCTATCTTACCTTTTCTTGCCTTAAGCCATTCAGCCTTAGTTGCATATTGAACTCTTCTTATATGGATATGTTCATTTTGTTCCAATAAACAATCACACTTTTCACCAGGGTCTAACGTTGCCCCGCAGTTAGGACATTCGTTGTAATACATATCCTGCACCTACTTTCTGCAACGCAGCCATACATCAAATGCAAATAGTCCATATATGATAATTGCTCCAATTGTTATAATTGCTGCTATCTTATTTACATTTCCGGTAGCAATCCATTTGTTATTGCTTAATACTGCACATATAAGAACTGCAATCACAACATCCTTAACCAAATGTAGGTCCCATGCAATATCTTCTAATTTGAACTTTTTAGCCTTTTGACTATTTTCGTTAATTGGTATAAAATGAAACTGTAATATTATTTTGCGAATGCTTGTCGGAACTTCCACTTCCGCAGGCATTCTTTTTTCTTGTACGTCTATCAATTTTTTATAATCTCCTTTTCGTAGCCTAACTGGTCAGCTGTCTGCTGGTTCAGCTTCTCAGTCATTTTCTTTTTCTCCTGTTCTGTCAAATTATCCCATTCATATTGATTTCCCTGATAATTAACAAAAATTAATACTTTCAAATTTTCATCACTCCTAACTTTCTGTTTTATCTTATGCTTTGCCTCACTTGTCTGTTGCTTATAATTTCCATAATGCCTGAATAATAAGTGCGTTAACTGTTAATCCTCTTTTCTTTGCTAACTCTTTGAGCTTCGCGTGTAGCTCTGTTGGGATTCTTATTGTTGTCTGTACCATTCCTTTGCTCCTTTCGTTTTGATATTAAAATGATACGACTTAATTCGAGGTTTCCCTTGTGCTGTAAGCACGAGGTTTGTCAACCTTTTTCGACTTTTAAATTAAATAATTCGCTTCAAGTTGATTTTAATTCAACTTAATTTGCAAAAAAAATTTTATCTCTTTGTTCATTTGATAAATTAAGAATTTCCTGCATTTTCACAATTTCACTTGCTTTAAATTCAGTTTGGTTATTAAGTTTTTTATAAAACCCTTCTCTACTTAACTTTAATGCACGTGCTATAAACGTTAATTTTAATCCAGAATTTTCTATAACCTTATTTAATGCTTCACTATCTGTCACTCTATCATCTCCTTATCTCTTAATTAGGAACACCTATGCTACAACATAGATGTTCCCATTCCAATAATCAACCCGTATAGCCGTTAGTCCAGCTTTTTCTTGTACCTCAAATAAAGTGTATATGCTAATTTAGCCACACCTATACATATGAAGTACACTCCTAAGAATCTAATCATATTTACATTTACTTTTGGATATGATAATATCTGAATTAAGCAAGGGCTTTCGCCCCTGCCGGCTGGCTAGAACAGCCTATCAATTGCTAATAGGATTATTCCTACCAACAGGTCTATCAGAGCACTTATCAGGGTATCTTTGATAGACTTTTTTGTTTCCTTATCGATATTATCAAATATCTTCAAGTTATTTCCTCCTTTCTTCGTTTGTGGTTGAATGTCATTCAACCTAAATATAGAATAGCACTTTGTTGAATATGTGTCAACTATTTTTCACAAAAAAGTTGAATTTAATTCTTTGTTATGTTACACTTATTACAAGTTATAAAGTAAAGGTTGGTGAATTAAATGACTCTACAGCAAAAGATTGGTTTAAAAATTAAAAATTTACGTGAAACATGTGGATTATCTCAAACTGAATTAGCCTTGAAAGTTGGCTATAAAGACAAAACATCTATTGCGAAAATAGAAAAAGGTCTAGTTGATTTGCCCCAAAGTAAATTAAGTGCTTTTTCAGCAGCATTTAAAGTAAATACTTCTTATTGGTTTGATGATGAAACATTTGAATTTGAGCAACATGAAGACAATTCATCAACAAAGAAATCTACCGGCATTCGCATTCCGGTACTTGGTCGTGTTGCTGCCGGTATTCCAATAGAAGCTATAGAAGATATTATTGACACAGAGGAAATAACAGAAGAACTTGCATCAAGCGGTACATTCTTCGGTCTAAAGCTAAAAGGTAATTCTATGGAGCCTAGAATGTGTGAAAACGATGTTGTTATCGTTCGTCAGCAATCCGATGCAGAAGATGGTGATATAGTTATCGCAACTGTTAACGGTGATGAAGCTACATGCAAGCGATTAAAAAAATATAACGATGGTATTGTTCTTATATCCAACAACCCAAATTATGACCCTATGTATTTTTCAAATAAGGAAATTCAGGAAAAGCCTGTTAAAATCATAGGCAAAGTTGTAGAGCTACGTGGAAAGTTTTAATTGCACTTTGAAAATATAATATACTTACCCGGAGAACTGAAGGGGCGGTTGGCTGGCTTCTGGATTTTACGAAAGGAGCTGATGCCAATGGTTACATACTCTGATTTATTCACGTTTGTAATTATGCTTTGCACTGTTATAACTCTTGTATTAGCTATCATTAATGCAAAAAAGTAACGTCCTCTCTCTGGTAAAGGTAGACGTTACTTTTTAACTTACTATCACAACCAGAAGCTAGGCTCAATCTAGCTTTCGGTTCTCTTGTTAAGTATATTATATCAAATCGAAGTCTTTAGTCAATATATAAAAAAAGAGCCAGCCGCAAAGGACCAGCTCCAAACTGTGATATTAAATACCACCCTAGACAAGTTGTATTTTATCATTCTTTGGAGCACCCGGTCAATCAGAACTGTTGTTCTTAGGCATGGTGTTATTTTTATACCCATTTTTCATAAAATAAACAAAGGAGTGATAGAAATGAAAACAGGTGCATTATATGTCAGAGTATCAACAGATGATCAGGTAGAGTATTCTCCTGATGCACAGATACGTCTTGGTCTTGAATACGCAAAGAAAAACAACATAATAATTCCAAAACAGTTTATTTTTCAGGATGATGGCATTTCAGGCAGAAAAGCAACTAACAGACCTGCTTTTCAGGAACTCATAGCAATGGCAAAAAGCGATGAACATCCAATAGATGTAATTCTTGTGTGGAAATTCAGTCGTTTTGCGCGTAATCAGGAAGAAGCTATAGTTTATAAGAATCTACTCAAAAAAGCTGACGTTGACGTTGTTTCGGTATCAGAACCTATCCCTGATGGATTTATCGGCGAATTAGTACAGCGTATATTTGAATGGATGGACGAATACTATTCTATCAACCTTTCAGGTGAGGTAATGCGTGGAATGACTGAAAGAGCATCCAGAGGTGGTTATAACGCTGCTCCACCACTCGGATATAAAATGCAGGATGGAATACCTGTAATTGTACCTGAGCAGGCAGAGATAGTAAAAAAGATATTTACATGGTATGTAGATGATAAGATGTCATTTTTTGATATTGCCGTCAAATTAAATACTCTTGGATATAGAACTAAAAGAAACGGAAAGTTCCAGAACAGAACAGTAGCTTACATTATTAGAAATGAATTTTACAATGGTAAAATAATATGGAACAGATTAGAACACGCTACACGAAACGTCAAAGATAAATCTGAATGGATTGTTACTGATGGTGGACATGATACATTTATATCTAATGAATTGTTTACTGCTGCACAGGAAAGAGACCAGGCAACAATAAGACCCGGTAGAAAATCAAGACCTGCATCCACATACAAGCATTGGCTGTCGGGCATTCTTGTATGCTCTGCCTGCGGTGGTCGACTTGTCAGATGTGGTCAAAGCAAATCAGGCAATACATATTTTCAATGTACGGCGTATAATCACGCTTCCTGTAACGAATCACACCTTACAAATGAAAACGCTCTTAAACCAGCCATTTTGAAAGCCCTGCAAGACGTTCTTGACAGTGGCACGGTTGAATATGTAGTTCATTCAACCAATCAGGAAGAAAAATCAGAAAGCGAATTAATACAAAACAAATTAAACAGAATAGGCATGAAGGAAGAACGTATTAAAGAAGCCTACAGAGATGGAATTGATACGCTGGAGGAATACAAAGCCAACAAAGAAATATTGCAAAGGGAACGTGAAGAATTAACAGCCATGTTAGAACAATATTCTAAAGAGCCTGCAGATGAAAATGAAAGCATTCTTTTGAACAAAATACGTTCAGCATACGATATTATTAAGTCAGACAATTCAACTGACAGACAAAAACATGATGCATTGACCAGTGTTGTTGAAAAAATCGTGTATGATAAAAAAGGTGGGGTATTGTTGATGTTTTTTTACATTAACGGCTAACACCAAATTGCCCGCAAACCCTTTATTTATCGGCGTTTCAGGGCATCATTATACGTTATTGCAGTACGGTGGTCCTGACGGCGAAGCAGGCGCTGCAATGCGTTATATGTCACAAAAATATGCTATGTCTAATCCTAAAGTTGCAGGACTTTTAAACGATATCGCAACTGAAGAACTTGGACATTTAGAAATAGTTGGAACCATTGTTCATCAACTTACCAAGGATCTTCCTTGCAACGAGGTAGACACTGCAGGGTTCGAAAAGTACTACGTTGACCACACTTTAGGCGTATGGCCACAAGCTGCTGGAGGCATCCCATTTAATGCATGTGAATTTCAATCAAAAGGCGACCCAATTACTGATTTATTTGAAGATATGGCTGCTGAACAAAAAGCGAGAACTACTTATGACAATATTTTGACATTAGTTAAGGATAATGAGGTTGCTGACCCAATAAAATTTTTAAGAGCTAGGGAAATTGTTCATTTCCAACGTTTTGGTGAAGCTCTCAGAATGGTTTTAGATGATTTAAATAATAAAAAGAACTTCTATTTATACAATCCGGCTGGTTGCAAATAATAAACATGCATCATAATCATAAAGCTAAAAAAACCACTTCATTATGAAGTGGTTTTTAACTGGCCCACAAGGATTCGAACCTTGAAAATGCTGGAGTCAGAGTCCAGTGCCTTACCATTTGGCGATGGGCCATTGCTCTTGCAACGGAAATAATTTTATCATAAAGCAGTAACCTTTGCAAGCACTTTTTTACTTTTTTTATATTTTTTTAACTTTGCTCCATTTTCCATACACCTTTTTATTATTGCTTAAGGAAAATGCCCTTGCTTTTACATAGTATTTTTTTCCCTTTTTCATTAACTTTAACTTGTATGACAATTTAGAGCCTGACACCTTTTTGTTATTCTTAAACTTTTTATTTGTAGAATAACATAGCTGGTAACCTGATGCACTATCAATTTTCTTTAATTTTATTTTGGCTTTATTTCCATTAACTCTCTTAATACTTACAATCTTAGCCTTTTTTAATATATTTTTATTTTCTGTGTCATTTTGTGTAGCACATGTTTCAACATTATTTTTTATATTTTCTTTATCAGTTGTCTTTTCTGTAGCACTCGCTTTAGTTGTCGTTACTTGGGAAGATGTTGTTCCAAAAATATCTTCTCCATAATTGTCTCCTCCTGCTGCAAATACTGATGTAGACATTACAATTGTCAAAACCATTGTTATCAATAAAGTTTTCTTTTTCATCATTTTCCTCTTATTTTTCTCTTAATTTTTATTACTATGTTTTTTAACTTTCTCTTCCAAAAAGTTTTCCGCATTTTATCCACATAATTTAAATATTCTGCATTATCTGTTTTGTATGTTGCGCCATTTCTTTCAAATTCTTCCAAAACGCCCACAATCCAATCAAAAGGAACTTTTTCCTTATGAGTTCTATTATCGCCACAAATAATGTAATATTTCCTTTTCACAGCTATTATTCTATGTAGAACATACTCTCCTGTAGGTCGTTTATATAACGGAATATCATTCTCTTTTAAATTAGAATCAGCCGGAACAATTTTCACCAAATCTTTTTTATTATGTAACATTGGCATCATACTGTCTCCAACTACTGTCGCGACATAGAAACCTTTTTCTTTAATAATATCTTCTATTTTCTTATCTTCCATACTACAGTGTTCCATCCTTCATTGCATCATATGCAACAGCAGCTGCCTCCTTTGAAATATTACATCCCATTTCGTATATCGGAATCTCATTAACAATTTTATCAACATATTCTAATGTCTTGCTCATTGCCATAATATCTCTTGGTCTATACACCTGGTTCATAAGATGCTTAACTGCATTCTCCTTTGTTGCTTTTTCTATATGATTTTCCTTAGCCTGATGCAAGAAACAAATCCCGGCAAGTTTTGCTTTCATATTAGTTGATAAATGATGCTTTCCATCCCAAGGCGTACCATACGCATATATTCCATCTTCCCTAAATTTAATTAGCGGCTTGTCATCATTTATCATAGTCACTCTGTCTCCAAAGCAATCTCTCCATAATTTAGCATGAGTTGATTTTCCTGTTCCACTTGGAGCCGAAAACATATATGCCTTTCCATCAATTTCAAGCACACTTCCATGAACTAGAATAACCCCATAATCAATCGCTTTTTCACAAAACTTTCTATATAAAGCTATAAATTCCAAATAGGATTTAGGATAAGTCTGATCATCTTCTGACTGCATCTGTTCGAATTCCAAATCCTTGTCTGTAGCCTTTATTACAAACTCCGGTTTTGCTTTTTCAGCTAAATAATTAATACAATTATCATTAAAATAAACACCTCTTGTTTCTACTCCGACAGGAATATCTCCGAATTTATATACTTTCATCAAATCACCATACTTTCCCAAACCACCTACTACTATTGCTTATTATTTCCGCTGTCCTGCAAGATAATTTGCAAACTGTTGCGCTGTTCTTCCTGAGATACCACCATGGCTTAATTCCCACTTATTTGCTTCAGCCTTTATCTCTTCGTCGCTCATTGTAACTCCAGCTCTTCTGCATAATTCTACTGCAATGTTAAAGAATTCCTTCTGACTTGGTTTAGAATAATTAATTGTCACACCAAATCTGTTTACAAGAGAAAGTTTTTCTTCCATTGTATCTGATTTATGCATTCCGTTATCCACCTGGACATCGCTTCTGTCATTCCATGTTTCCTTAATCAAATGACGTCTGTTAGATGTTGCATATATTAATACATTTTCCGGTTTTGTTTCAACGCCACCTTCTATTACAGCTTTAAGGAATTTATATTCAATTTCAAATTCTTCAAATGACAAATCATCCATATAAATAATAAATTTATAATTTCTATTCTTAATACTTGCTATTACATTTGAAAGGTCTTTAAACTGATGTTTATAAATTTCAATCATTCTAAGACCCTTGTCATAATACTCATTAACAATAGCCTTTATACTTGTTGACTTTCCTGTTCCACTGTCACCAAATAAAAGACAGTTGTTTGCCTTTCTTCCTTGTACAAATGCTTCTGTATTATCCACAAGTTTCTTTTTCTGAATTTCATATCCTACAAGGTCATCCAATGCAACCTGTTCCATATTATTAATAGCATGAAATTGTAATTTGCCGTCATTGTCACTAATTCTAAATGCCTTATTAAGTCCAAACATTCCTACACCATAATCTTTGTAGAAATCAGTAACACATGTAAAAAATTCATCTTCATTTTTTGTATTTTCCAATTTTTCACTTAAGGCTCTAACCTTTTCGCTCACATTTTTATTGTACATTAATTCAGGTTTACCTATAGCCTTATAATTTTCAATTCTTGAAAAACAATCAATTCCAAGTTCTTCTTCCATAGGTCCAAAATCATAATCAAACAATTTTTTGAACTGCTTAAAATCATTTTTTGCGAAATAATTTACACTTCCATCACTTGCTCCTACCTTTTCACAAGTCAAACTAAATGGATTTTCATTTGTAATAAGTAAATATGTAAGATAATTATGCCATAAATTCTTATCAAACGCATAATCTGTTGAAATTTCAAGAATTCTCTTTATCTGATGATATATTCTCGTAATAATCTCATCCTTCTTGTAATTCTCACCCTTATATTCTCTTATAATATTACTCAATTCCATTAATATCGAATCTTCCGGCATATTTCCGTAAATTAATAATTTTGAAACTATGTTGTGCATATCTATCGCCTCTTTTTATTATATTTTTAGTAACGTCGGAACCAAAAGTCTGAAACACACTTATTTTGGTTTTCCAGAATGTCTTTACTTCCGGCTAATAACTTTGTTTCTGTTTTCTGAATATTATTTCTCCAGTTTCAGGATTCATTCCATCTACAATAGCTAATGATTCTAATTTAATTCCTTTATTTCTTATTATTTCTCCACCTTGCTGGAATCCTTTTTCAATAGCAATTCCAATTCCTTCAACTGTAGCACCCGCGTCTTCGACAAGCTGAATTAATCCCTGAAGTGCACATCCATTAGCAAGGAAATCATCAATAATTAATACATGATCTTCAGGTCCTATATATTTCTTTGAAACGATTACATCGTAAACTTTCTTATGAGTAAATGATTCTATTTTAGTTGAATATACTTCACCATCAATATTAATACTTTGTGCTTTTTTAGCAAATACGACCGGTACATTAAAATACTGTGCTACAATACAAGCAATTCCTATTCCTGAAGCTTCAATTGTTAACACCTTATTAATATTCTTATCTGCAAATAATTTCTTCCATTCTTTTCCCATTTCATTAAATAATTCAATGTCCATCTGATGGTTTAAAAAATTATCAACTTTTAATACATTGCCTTCTTTAAGTATTCCATCTTGTCTGATTCTTTCCTCTAATAACTTCATATCATTCATCCTTATGATTATATTAAATTTCCATGATATCATATCACGAATTTTATCGTCTTATGGACGCTTTATATCACTATAACACAATTTTATATGCACTGCATCTAATAATTTAAAAGAGACCGATTGTTTTATAACGGTAATTCATTACCATTAAATACAATCAGTCTCTTATTTAATAGTTATTTAGTAAACTATCCAACTTAATCTTAGAGATTTCCGTGGAATGTTCTGCTAATAACATCATCCTGCTGTTCTTTTGTTAACTTGATGAAGTTTACAGCGTATCCTGATACACGGATTGTAAGCTGTGGATACTTTTCTGGATGCTGCTGAGCATCAAGTAATGTATCTCTAACTAATACGTTAACGTTAAGATGATATCCGCCTTCCTCTGCATATCCATCTATTAATGAAACTAAATTATCAATCTGTTTTGCACTTGCTGCCATTTTCTCTACCTCCTATTTGTTTTTCTCTTCTAATAATTTTATCCTGGATTCTCTAAATCCCTGTAACACTATTTTTCTAGCCGCTACAGCCATTTCTTTAGTAGCCGGCTCTATATCCTTTAATGGATAATCAATCCCAAGCTCTGCATACTTTGGTTTAGCCATATCATGATATGGTAAAATATCTAACGCCTTAACCATCTCAAGTTTTCCTATAAATAGACCTAACTTATAAAGATATTCTTTGTTCATTGTAATATGCGGAACCACAACATGTCTTATCCATATTGGAATCTTTTTATCATTAAGATATTTTGCAAATGCCAAAATATTATCATTTGGCTGTTTGCACAACTTTTTGTGTTCTTCCGGATTAATGTGTTTTATATCCAGCATAACCAAATCGGTTACTTCAAGTAATTTATCTACTTTTTTCAGATTTTCCGGATTATCAGGTCTAAATGTTACACCTGATGTATCCAGACAGGTATGAATTCCTTTTTTATGCACTGCGGCAAACAGTTCCGTAAGAAAATCTATTTGTACCATTGGCTCACCGCCTGTAGCGGTGATACCTCCGGTTTTATAAAATGGTGCTTTCTTTTGATATTCGTCAAGAAGTTCCTGAACAGTCATTTCTGTACCGCCCTCCATAGTCCATGTGTCCGGATTATGGCAATATGCACATCTCATTGGGCACCCTTTGAAGAACACTACAAATCTTACGCCAGGTCCATCTACTGTCCCACAGCTTTCAGTTGAATGAATTATTCCTGTTGTCATTCTGAATCATTTCCTTTTATTTTTTATTACTGCTGTAACTTGATAAGATCGTCGATATCAAGACCAAGTTCGTCAGCGTCAAGATCACCTGTGAATACGTCACAATCTTTTCCAAGAGCATCTGGGATGATTGTGAATGTATCTGAGATACCATCTCTAGCGTTTTCAAATGGAATCTTAGCTACAGATGCAAGTGATGAAACTGCACCATGAGTATCTCTTCCGTGAAGTGGGTTAGCACCTGGAGCGAATGGCTGTCCAGCTTTTCTTCCGTCAGGTGTGTTACCTGTATTCTTACCATATGTTACGTTTGATGTAATTGTAAGAATTGACTGTGTTGGGATACTATCTCTATATGTGTAGTGCTGTCTTAAGTAGCCCATGAATTTGTCAACAATCATAACTGCAAGGCTATCTACTCTGTCATCATCGTTACCATATTTAGGGAAGTCACCTTCTACTTCATAATCTACTGCTAATCCGTCTTCATCTCTGATTACTTTAACCTTAGCATATTTCATAGCTGAAAGTGAATCTGCTACTACTGAAAGTCCGGCAACACCTGTTGCAAACCATCTCTTAACGTGAGCATCATGTAATGCCATCTGGATTCTTTCATATGAGTATTTATCATGCATATAATGAATGATATTAAGAGCATTTACATATACTCCTGATAACCATTTCATCATATCTTCGTATCTTTCCATTACTTCATCATAATCAAGGTATTCTGATGTGATTGGTCTGTACTTAGGTCCTACCTGAACCTTAGTCTTTTCATCAACACCACCGTTGATAGCGTAAAGAAGACATTTAGCAAGGTTTGCTCTAGCTCCGAAGAACTGCATTTCTTTACCGATTCTCATTGAAGATACACAACAAGCGATTCCGTAGTCATCACCATTGTATACTCTCATTAAGTCATCGTTTTCGTACTGCATTGATGAGTATTCAATTGAAAGCTTAGCACAGTATTTCTTGAAGTCCTGTGGAAGTCTTGTTGACCAAAGAACTGTAAGGTTTGGTTCTGGAGCTGCACCTAAGTTTTCTAATGTATGAAGATATCTGAATGATGTCTTTGTTACCATATGACGTCCGTCAATACCTACACCACCGATTGATTCTGTAACCCAAACTGGATCACCAGCGAAAATCTGGTTGTATTCAGGTGTTCTTGCGAACTTAACGCATCTTAACTTCATGATGAAGTGGTCAACGAATTCCTGAATCTGTTCTTCTGTAAATGTACCGTTTTCTAAGTCTCTCTGAGCATAGATATCGATGAATGTTGAAGTACGTCCAAGTGACATAGCTGCACCATTCTGTTCCTTAACTGCTGCTAAGTATGCTAAGTACATCCACTGAATAGCTTCCTGTACGTTCTGAGCTGGTCTAGAAATATCGAATCCGTAAATCTTACCTAATTCTTTTAATTCCTTAAGAGCTCTAATCTGTTCTGAATATTCTTCTCTATCACGGACAACTTCTGGTCTCATTTCTGTAGGTGTAGCTGCTTTCTGAGCTTCCTTATCTGTGATAAGTGTATCAACACCGTATAATGCAACTCTTCTGTAGTCACCAATGATACGTCCACGTCCGTAAGCATCAGGAAGACCTGTTACGATGTGGTTTGTTCTACATGTTCTGATTTCAGGTGTGTAAGCATCAAATACACCTGCGTTATGTGTCTTTCTATAGTTTGTGTAGAAATCTACAACTTCCGGATCTACTTCATAACCATTATCTGAGCAAGCTTTCATAGCCATACGGATACCACCGTTAACCTGAAGGCCTCTCTTGAAAGGCTTATCTGTCTGGAAACCTACGATTGTTTCTTTATCTTTGTCTAAGTAACCTGCACCGTGTGATGTGATTGTCTGTACAACTTTTGTATCCATATCAAGAACACCACCAGCTTCTCTTTCCTTCTTCTGAAGATCAAGTACCTGATTCCATAAATCGGTTGTGTTCTGTGTTGGTCCTGCTAAGAAACTAGCATCACCATCATATGGTGTGTAGTTTTTCTGGATAAAATCTCTAACGTTGACTTCTGATGTCCATGCGCCATTGCTAAATCCTGTCCATTCTTCTCTCATTTTTGTTCTTCCTCCTAAAAATAAATATATAAAAGCTTGCGCTTTTCTAACATATTAGTGCTTTTATTAACAGTAACTCAATAAATCTTCTACTGTCTTCTTCTTCGGTACAGACGGTTTCTCATCCGGATATCCTACAGCAACTAAAGCCATTAAAAGCTGACCTTCAGGAACTCCAATTATATCACTGGCCTTATCTATATCATAAAGTCCCATAACAACCGTTCCTAATCCAAGGTCATTTGCCGCAAGGCAAAGAGTCTGTGTTGCAATACCATTGTCAAATGCCTGCCATGCATCCTTTCTAGATGTAGAAAAGCTTCCATCTCTTTCAAATCCTGAACGCTTGTCCACAATTAAAGTTGCTATAAGTAAAGGGGCTCCATTGATTATCTGAGCGTTGTGTTCTGCACAACATTCTGTTGCTAATCTTGCCTTAACTTCTTCATTAGTTATAGCAATGTACCTTGTTGTCTGAGTATTTTTCCATGAAGGTGCATATGATGCTGCCAATACAAGTTTCTCAATTGTTTCTTTACTTACTGAATCTGTCTTAAACTTTCTGACACTTCTTCTTGTTTTAATACATTCTAAAGTTTCCATCTATAAACCTCCATGTATGTTATTTTTATGGCAAAATGCGTTTTTTTTACTTGTTTCTTCTATAAAAAGTACAACAAAAACACATAATGTCTCCACTAATCGAGACTAATATATCACTTAATTATTTGTTTTGCAATGGTTTGATTCAAAAATATTCGACTAATTTTAATGTGGAATTTGATATATTTTAATACGAATTTTAGTCCTAAAATACGGTAACTTTATTAAAATCGTTTTTAACCAAAAAAAACCTACAAAACAACAGTTTTCCTGCTATTATTGTAGATTTTTTTAACTTTCGGCATTAAAATATGTCAATTTTTATTATTTCCAATCGTATTTTCTCAAATGTCCTTCCATTTGCATTCCTGCAAAATCATTCTGACGTAAAGCTTCATATAATACGATTGCTACTGAATTTGCAAGATTCAATGAACGAATCTGTGGATTCATTGGGATTCGTATTGCATGTTCCTGATTTTCAACTAATATTTCCTCAGGTATCCCTGCACTTTCTTTTCCAAACATGATGTAATCATTTTCTTCAAATTTAACATCACTATATCTGTTTGGTCCCTTAGTTGTTGCCATCCATATTTTCGCATTTGGATTTTTTTCCAAAAAGTCTTCATAGCTTTCATAGATTGTAACATCTAAATGTTCCCAATAATCCATTCCGGCTCTTTTAACTGATTTTTCATTGATTTTAAATCCCATAGGCTCTATTAAATGTAGTTTTGTTCCTGTGGCGCAACATGTTCTTCCTATGTTTCCTGTATTCTGTGGTATTTCAGGTTCTAATAAAACGATATTCATCTTTTCCCTCTTTCAATGCAAATTCTTCAAATTATGATTTGCTATTTTTTATTTATAAAAATATGAATTTGATAATTACTTATATCGTTACTTCCAATAATTTTTTTACATTATAATTTTTATAATTACTCATATTATAATTTTAATTTTTTATATTGGAGTTTTTCAACAATTACTTATATCACAACTTTTTCTAAATAATTATCATTTATTTTTGTTCCAGTTTTTTGACAAATTTTTCAACTCTGTCTAATGCAGTTTTTAGGCTATCAATAGAATATGCATAAGATATTCTTAAATATCCTTCCCCGCATTTTCCAAATGCATCGCCTGGAACTACAGCAACCTTTTCTTCCTGTAATAATCTGGTTGCGAATTCTTCTGATGTCATTCCAAATTTCTTAATGCTCGGGAATACATAAAATGCTCCATAAGGTTCAAAACATTCAAGGCCCATTTCTCTAAGTCTGTAAACAACAAATCTTCTTCTTTCATTATATGACTCACACATTCTTTCGACATCTCTGTCACCATTTTTCAAAGCTTCAACTGCTGCATACTGACTTACTGTCGGTGCACACATGATTGCAAATTGATGTAGTTTAATCATCTGCTCCATAATAACGTGCGGTGCACACGCATAGCCTAATCTCCATCCTGTCATAGCATAAGCCTTTGAAAATCCGTTTATGAGAACTGTTCTTTCTTTCATCCCTGGTATACATGCGATTGAAATATGCTTTTCTTTATATGAAAGTTCTGAATAAATTTCATCTGATAATACATATATATCTTTTTCAATGCAAACCTGAGCAATCTCTTCTAATTCATGCTTATCAAGAGTTGCTCCTGTTGGATTATTTGGAAATGGTAATACAAGTAATTTTGTTTTGTCTGTTATATGTTCTAGCAACAATTTTTTTGTTAATTTAAATTCGTCCTCTTCTTTTAAATCAATTGTTATAGGCACGCCATACGCTAACTGAACGCAAGGGACATATGATACAAAGCACGGTTGTGGAACTAACACCTCATCTCCCGGATTAATCATAGCTCTTATCGCTATGTCTATAGCCTCACTTCCACCTACTGTAACTACCACTTCTTTAGCAGGATCATATTGTAATCCTAATTTTCTATCAAGATAATTGCAAATTTCATTCCTCAAATCCATGAGTCCCGCATTAGATGTGTAAAATGTTCTTCCTTTTTCTAAGCTATAAATTCCTTCTTCACGAATATGCCATGGAGTGTCAAAATCCGGTTCTCCAACGCCAAGTGAAATAGCATCCTTCATTTCACTAACGATATCAAAAAACTTTCTTATTCCTGATGGTTGCATATTCATTGCTACATTTGATATTGGATTTTTCATTATGGCGTCACTAACATCCTTTCATCTTTATGTTCTTCCATCATTGTCACACCGTAATCTTTGTATTTTTTCAATACAAAATGTGTTGCTGTATTTAACACTTCATCTAAAGTAGATAATTTACTTGTAACAAACTGTGCAATTTCTTTCATTGTCTTTTCTTCTAATATTACTGTAAAATCAAATCCACCTGACATAAGATATACTGATTTTACTTCATCAAATTTACTGATTCTCTCAGCAATTTTATCAAACCCAATTCCTCTTTGCGGTGTTACCTTAACTTCTATAAGCGCTGATACTCTTTCATCATTTGTATTATCCCAGTTTATCAAAGTATAGTAACCTCTTATAATCCCCTCTTTTTCCATCTGTGCTATTTCATTTGCCACTTCAGTTTCTGTCTTTCCAACTAAAATAGCAATCTCTTTAATATCTATTCTGCTATTTTTTTCTAATAACCGAAGAATTTCTTCTCTCATATTCTACCTCTCCTTTTAGAATAACTTATATATTTCATCGCCTCTTTGAGGTTCCAGAAATCTTGTTTCATCTCCATTTATCAATACTCTGTTTTTATCGGATGTTATTATTCCTATAACGCTTGCGTTTATTCCTTTTTCTTCTAAAACATCTACAAGCCTTTCCCCATTATTTGTTACTATCAATAAAGAACCTGTACCATCAAGCATATAAGGATTAATATCAAATACTTCTGATACTTCAACTGTTTCCTGCCATACCGGAATCTTTTGTAATTCAATTTTCACTCCAAGACCACTTGCAGATGTAAGTTCCCATACTCCCGCAAAAACTCCTCCTGTAGAAATGTCATGTAAAGCAACCTCTCCGTATTCCAAGGCTATACGTGATTCGTCTTCAATTGAAATATAATTTATAATATCTTTACATTTATCAACATATGTATTTATGAATTTTTCTTTTAAAATGTCCGTCTTAGCATTAGATATAACTCCCGTTCCACCAACTGCTATGGATTTTGTCATAACAATCTGTTGTCCGGGTTTAATGTCCTTTAAACAATTTACATTGTAGCACTTACTACCCATTATAGTAAACATAATTATAGGTTGATTTACATTAGCAGAAACAGTAGTATGGCCTCCTGAAATCTGCACATTGTATTTGCCAAATACTTCATTAAGCTTTCTCATTAATTTGCCAAGCTGCTTTTCTTCATATTCTAATGGTAATGCAATTGAAACTTCTGCCGCAAATGGAATTCCACCCTGTATATATATATTATTCATTCCCTTTGCTATATTAAACTCTATGCATCCTTCAAACCATGTTTCTATACAATTAGAAGACATTACAACCGTAACGTCTTCTAATCGTATTTCACAGGCGTCATTACTTAAATCTGCTCCTCTAATCACTTTATCATTTCTGTTTTTTATATTTTTTAAAACAGAACGTTTTAAAGCGATTTCAGAAATCTTTCCTCTGCGCATAAGCCACCGCCTATCATATATATTATTTTATTCTTCTGACTTCTTTGTTTCTTTAGCCTTAGCTTCTGTTGTATTTCCAGGCTTTTCATTTTTCTTTGTTGTTTCTTCTTTGTTATCTGAATCTGAGTCAGAATCATCTTTTTTCTTTGTTGCCTCTTCTGTTGTTTTATCTGCTTTCTTTGTTCCTCTTACAACTTTTCTTGGAGTCATTGCATAAGTGCTTGTGTGTAACAATTCCTTATCAACTTCTTCTCCATTCTCATATGTAACTTTCCAAAGCTTAGCAACATATCCCACATGACCGTTTTCAGTTACTGATTCATAACTTGTAGGTTTTGAAGAATCCTTTGTAACCTTTGTTCCGATTGGTATTTCCTTAACTGTCTCACTTACATATTTTACTGAGCGACTACTGTCTCTTGTATCATGGCCATAAACTTTAAATGTCAATGTTCCACCTGCATTATATACAGACTGAATGTAAATAGGTGCATCCGTATTATTTTCAAATACTAAGTCTTTATAATCTCCTGCTAAAGCCGCATCCGCTGCCAATGGCACATAAGCTACTGACATTGAATGAGAATATCTTTCTACAACTTTAATTTCTGCTTCAAGCAATGCATTGTATAGTGTACTTGATACCTGACAAATACCACCGCCATAACTGTCTGCTACACCACCATCAACATATGTTCCTGCAGGATACCATCCATTTTCAGCTGTCCATGGTGCCAAATGTTCATTTAATGAATACTGCTCTCCCGGATATAAAAGAATTCCGTCTAATACTTCAGCTCCATGTTTAATATTGTTATTTCTATTATCATATGAAGTTCCTACAGAAAATGAAGTATAGTAACTTCCCATAGGTGTAGAAGAAACTTTCTTTAAATCTTCTGATGTATATTTAGGTTTAGACACCTTTGTTTCTGCTGTATATAAAATATCTGATTTGTTATCCCATTCCTTTGTTATGTAATCATATAAACCTGATACTGTTACATCATAATCAATAACGACACCATCCTGCTCAGGTATAACTTCAAACCCTGAAGAAGTAAGTTTTAAAGACGCATTCTTTGCTTCAACATTATAGCTGTCGCAAATTTTCTTTAAATTGTCTTTCATATTTTTTTCTTCAATTCCAAATTCAAGTTTGAGCTCAATTCCTTTATTTTTCAAATCAAGTCCGTCTTTATATCTCTTTATAACATTTCCTGATTTTCCAACTCCGACTGCTTCTTCAATTACTGACTTGTTTGTCCATTTATATCCTAAGTCACTTAAATTAGTTTTTACCTCTGTACCATTTACATCAATCTTAACCGGCACATTTGTTTTTTCTTTTACATAAGCTTTTACCTTAGTATTTGCTTCTTCTTCTGTCAAATCGCTTACGTCTATACTTTCAATTCTTACTCCACTTTTGATTACATCTTTATCTTTTGAATTTTTAGAAGATGCAGCTCCAAATGCAAATACTGACATTCCAAGTACAGCTGCAACTACTGTTATAACAGCAACGCTCTTCTTTATACTTTTCACTTGTTTTCCTCCTCTTAATCTGTATTGCCCCTCCCTTTGGTCGGCGGCTACTCGTCGAAAACATTTATAGAAAAATGAAATTCATTCATTTTGTTTTCTCTTCTATATTTACGGCATAACAGAAAATACTGTTGTCACTACCATTGCAAGTACAACTACTGCAATTATTACACCTGAAATGATTCTCTGGTTTTTCTTCTTATTGAACATATCAAAAAAATTCATGTCAATTCTCCTTTATATACTTTTATAATTTGTAGAAATTTTTAATTTGCATATTTGCTCAGGTTGCATATGTTATCACTATTTTCTTAACTTTAGCAATGCAAATTCTTATAAATTCCATAATAGTTTTGCTTATAAACCTATATTATCACAGTATAACACAACACTATTTGTTCTCAAAGCCAAAAATTCTTCCCTTTTTGCTTATAATTTTGTCTATTTTTTTAGATGCTTCATTTTTGCTCAGTTTGTCGTATTCAATTTGCTCTTCTATACCATGATATGCCATTAAATCTTTTAAATATTTTATTTGTTTTGCCGTGGCAGGCTGTATTTTTTTATTTTACACACAAGCGGCTGTGGTTCAAATACTTCCTTGTACTCTGCACCAAATTTGCCACACAAAATATTATATAATTCAACCGTAACTGCAGCATCATTAAATGCACGATGATGATTTTCGTCAAGAATTCCAAAATATCTGCACAAATAATCCAGCGCCTTACTTTCTAATTCAGGCATAGTTTTTCTTGCAATCTTTAACGTATCAATTCCCCTTTTTTCCAATTTATAATTGTACGCCATGGCATTGCATTTTAGGAAACTATAATCAAACATTATATTATGCCCCATTATCACATCACCCTCTGCAAAGTCAATAAAGTCCTTAAGCACAATAGCTATCGTATCCTGCCCCTTTACCATATCATTTGTTATTCCTGTAAGATTAGTTATGTAATAAGGGATATTACATTCAGGGTCTATAAGACGTGAGAATGTGTCAACTATCTTTCCATCTTTAACCTTTACAGCACCTATTTCGATTATTTTATTTTCCATTGGTTTACATCCCGTGGTTTCAATATCCACACAGACATATTCATTAGTCATTATTCTCTCCAAACCTTTCAACTAAATTTGTAACATCAATTGTGTTTGCTTCGCTGTTTAACGCGTTTCTGTCTTTATAGTCAAATAAAATATATTTCGGATTTGACTGTGCTTCATAAATTTTTTCAAACACTTCTATATGAGTCATTTTTGCAATCTGCTTGCTATCATAATCCCTGTACGCAGGAATTACTTCATATATTTTCTCATTTCTGTAAATACTTTGCTTTTCCTTCTTAAAGTTATTAATATCTTTTGCAAATAACGGTCTTGTTTTTATATTCTCACGCAAATATACATCTAATGTTAATAATTCGTCAAACTTATTAATATCTATCGGTCTATTTTCTTCTTTTATTAATAATTCTGCAAATTTTCTTAACAATATATATCTTGCAATTCGCGAATGTTTTTCACCATTCATGCTGTTTGCTTTATAAAACGTGCCTAGCTCTTCATAAAATTCAAATGGAGTTTCAAACATTTTTTCTAAATACATAACTGAATTAGAAAATTGAAAACTATTATAGTATATTTCAACTACTTCTTCCACTTCCTTTAATTTAAGCACATCCTCATATGAAATCCATTTTGTCTCTAAAACCTCATACGGTGGATATGACAAGTACTTTATTCCATATTCCCCGCTCATAAGTTTCATATTTGAACCATAAAGTACTTTAAGAAATCCTAACTGCAATTGGTCAGGTTTCATCGCATAAACCTGATTAAAGGAATTTGCAAATGAATCATAATCTTCATAAGGCAATCCCGCAATCAAATCAAGATGTTGATGTACATTTCCAAATGATTTAATCTTAGCAACTTTTTCTCTTATTTTGTCTAAATTTGTCTTTCTGTTTATTGCTGAAATAGTCATCTCATTTACAGACTGCACTCCAATTTCTAACTGGATTAGTCCTGGACGCATATCTTTAATAATTTCTATTTCCTCATCTGTCATCAAATCTGCTGCAACTTCGAAATGAAAATTCGTTATTCCATTGTCATGTTCTTTTATAAACTTCCATATCTCTATTGCATGGTCTTTCTTGCAGTTAAATGTTCTGTCTACGAATTTTACCTGTGCGACTTTATTATCTATAAAGAACTTCAATTCTTCTTTTACTAAAGATAAATTTCTAAATCTTAATTTTTTATCTATCGATGAGAGGCAATAACTACAGGAAAATGGGCATCCACGACTCGTCTCATAATACATTATTTTATTTTCAAACTGTTTTAAATCTTTGTACACAAATGGAATATCCGACATATCGAGCGGGCTTTCCAATTCATTTTCAATAATTTCACCGCTCGCACTTCTATAAACCACTCCCTTTATATTGGAAAGATTTGGTATCGGGCTATTCTCCTCTGACACAGCCGTAACAAAATTTGCAAATATTTTTTCTCCCTCTCCGCGCATAATTCCTTCTACTTCATTATTTTGTAAAAGAAATTCTTTAGCATTATACGAGACCTCAGGACCTCCCATATAAATCGGTACATTAGGCGCAACCTTTTTCATATTTTCAATTACATGCTTTGTCATTTGCAAATTCCATATATAACATGAAAATGCTAAAATATCAGCCTTTCTTTCATATAAATTTCTAAGTACTTCGTCCTCTGTCTGATTTATTGTATATTCTGCAATTTCTATTTCTATATTTTCATTTTTTGCATATTTTTCTGCATAAGCTTTCAGGCTGTAAACTGCTAAATTTGAATGTATATATTTTGCATTTATTGCTACTAAAACTATATTCATTTTATTTCCTCTTTTAGATTATTATTTTTTTAATACTGTAGAATTTTTAATCTCATTATTCTGACTGTGTAAAATTTAATATTATACGTTATGTATTCACAATCATTCCCAATATTTACATATTTTTATTTTATTCTCAATAGTGATTGTACACCAAAACAATTTATTATGTATAAATTATTTTAAAAAGGTGTTGCATAAAAATATTTTCATTGTTAAATTCAAAAAGAATTTTAAATTTTATCGGAGATAGTTATGAATATTAATGAATACAATTTAGTTTGGAATGATGAATTTGATTACGAAGGAAAATTAGATTCTAAAAAATGGAATTATGAAACCGGAAACTTTCAGTGGCCAAATCGCGAGCTTCAGGCCTATACTGACAGACTTGATAATGTTTTTGTGAAAGATGGTCATTTAACAATACGTTCTTTAAAGCAAAAGGATGGCGACCGTGAATACACATCAGGAAAAGTCAACACTTTAAATAAAGGAATGTGGACATATGGTTATTTTGAATTTCGTGCCAAAGTGCCAAGAGGTGTCGGCTCATGGCCTGCAATATGGATGATGCCATATATTAAACCTCATAAATTACCTGACGGAATTCCTACAAGACCTGATGGCCGCCCAGATTTCTTTAACATGAGCAAGGAGCAACGAGCTATTTTGCCTCCTATTCCTGAAAATGAGCATTGGCCAAACTGTGGCGAAATTGATATTTTAGAACATATTGGAAGGTTAAAAAAGCATTTATTGTTCAGCCTTCATTCTAAAAATCACAATCATACACGTAAGGATGGCATTCAGTACACAACAAATGTAACTTTTGACGTTGATTTTTCAGATGATTTTCATGTCTATGCAATGGAATGGACTAAAGATTATATCGAATATTTCGTTGATGGCAAAAGCTACTGTCGTTACAACAAAGCTGATGACACAGACCAAAGCCATGATTCATGGCCGTTTGACAAGCCTTTTTATCTCATATTAAATACTGCTGTCGGCGGTGGGCTTGGCGGACCTGTAGATGATTCTAATATTCCTTTTGAATTTATTATTGATTATGTAAGAGTTTATCAGAAAAAATAATATAGCAACATCAAAAGAGCCCACATCAGCGATGATGTGGATTCTTTTGATTAAGTATATTTAATATATTTCTTTTAAGAAATTCTACAAGCATTTTTAGGCATAACAAAAGCGGGTGATGGGAATCGAACCCACGTATCTAGCTTGGAAGGCTAGTGTTCTA
>ERZ773108.263-NODE-263-length-58735-cov-5.875494_pt1 | contig 58735 bp, 82 predicted proteins | sample MGYA00580570_ERZ773108 | MGnify/ENA primary metagenome ERZ773108 (study PRJEB29015, sample SAMEA2737840) | human gut metagenome | biome: human gut; feature: human-associated habitat; material: faeces | place: China | collected 2012 ...
CTCGTCTGCCGACTCGGTCAAACCGCAAAACGATTGCCACCGGCAATCTGCGACCTCGACGTCCCAAGTACAAATGAACAAACGGCATAAATTATGCTGAACAAACGCAACGAACAAAATTAATTTGATTTTAATATAACAAAAGCGGCGTATAATATTCGCCTGTGATAATAACCAAAGGAGAATCGGAAACGAAAATGACAACAAAGGATTTTTATTATGACCTTCCGCCGGAGCTGATAGCGCAAACGCCGCTTACCGACCGTTCCGCGTCAAGGCTTTTGGTATTGAACAAAGAAAGCGGCGAAATTTCGCATGAGCATTTTTATGATATACCCGCCCATCTCAAACCGGGTGACTGTCTTGTTATGAACAACACAAGGGTTATCCCGGCGCGGCTTTACGGATGTAAAGAGGGAACGGGCGGAAAGATTGAATTCCTGCTTTTAAAGCGTCTTGAACTCGATAAGTGGGAGGTAATCCTAAGACCCGGCAAGAAAGCAAAACCCGGCAGCCGCTTTGAATTCGGCGGCGGACTTTTGCGTGCCGAGGTTTTAGAGGTAATAGAGGACGGCAACCGTATCGTCAGATTTGAGTATGACGGAGTATGGGAAGAAATCCTCGACAAGCTCGGTGAGATGCCCCTACCGCCTTATATCAAGGAAAAATTAAGCGACAAAGAGCGGTATCAGACCGTCTATTCCCGTGAGGTCGGCTCCGCCGCCGCACCCACGGCGGGACTGCATTTTACAAAGGAATTGTTGGAAAAAATCCGGGAAAAGGGCGTAAACGAAGCCTTTGTGACTCTTCATGTTGGCCTTGGCACCTTCCGCCCGGTAAAGGCGGAGGAAGTGACTGAGCATCATATGCACTCTGAGCTGTGCATGATGAACACCGAAACCGCGAACATGCTGAACGAAACGAAGCGAAACGGCGGCCGGGTCATCTGCGTAGGCACGACTTCCTGCCGCACGCTGGAATCGCTGGTAAACGACGACGGCACTTTCGAGGCCAAGTCCAGATGGACGGATATTTTCATTTACCCGGGGTATACCTTCAAGGCCATGGACGGTCTGATCACAAATTTCCATCTTCCGGAGAGCACCCTCGTCATGCTGGTGTCCGCGTTTGCTGGGCGCGAGCATGTGCTGAACGCCTATGAAGAAGCGGTAAAGCAGCGGTATCGGTTCTTTTCTTTTGGGGATGCTATGTGTATTGTATAACATAAGATTTTTTGATATAAAAATGTTCGATTTATGCTGGATTATAGGTGACTGGCTGAACTTTTTTTGAATAAGGTTCTGAGAAAATTTTGCGTAAGGGGCAAAAATCTTATACACTTAACAGCCTATGTGTATGAAAAATGCCTGTTGCTGCAAGGAGAAGATCGAACTTTTTATAAGAAAACGGCAACCAGTTATATAGGCTGGTTGCCGTCGTTTTCTGAACTTTTTTTGGGGGAAAATGAGGTTTTGCAGCACGCTAATCAATTTGCCATTTACGACTAAAAATGGTGGGAAAAGCTGCTATTCGTAGCTGAATTCCAGTGTGATGCCGTTCTTGAACTCAATTGAGGATACCTTGCCATTGAGTATGACGATTTTCCTTATGATTGCATTCAGAAAGGACTTGACGACGCTCAGATCAACATTGCGAATGAAGCTTGCCGGATCGTCCCGGTCTCCGTTCATGATGCGCTCGACCATAATAAAATAGCTGGCTTTTTCCACGAAAGCGTCATCCAGACTCTGCAAGCCGGCGTTGTCAACGTCGAGCTTGAGAAGCTTTGCGTCAATAGCGTTCAGATCGTCAATGAGTTTCTTTTGCTCAAGGATGAATTCCTTTTCTGGGATTTCCTCGCTACCATACAGAAACAGAGACTTCAGACGACGCAGTGCAATTTCCTTTTTCCGGCGCTGATCTTTCAGGAATTCAACTTCTGATGCTGCGTCATTGGGCTGGCTTCGTTTGAATTCCGGAGAATATTCCAGACCGGACGTGCCGCTTTTCAGGATGGACAGGAGCTGATTAAGGCCATCCGGTTTGATGTGCTTGACATCACAGAACACAGCGCCGGACAGAAGCCGCTTTTCCAGAGTTGCCGGTTCCGTGCGCGACCCTATTTTATCTTTCGCTGTTAGAATGTTGGAAATCAGGCTGAGGACGAATGGGGCAACTATAACGTCTGACACATACTTACTTTTGCACGAAGATGGACCTTTCCTCCTATTCATGCAGGCGTAATTTGACGGCGTCCAGCCATCCGCCCTGCGGTTTCCCGGAGTTGCGGTCATGATGTCAGAGCAATGCCCGCACACAAGAAGGCCGGAGAAGATGTGAACGTTCTTTTTTTCAACGCTGATTCCACGCTGGTTTCCACCTCGCTTATTCTGCTTCAGCCTATACTGTATAACGTCGAAGCGCTCTTTTGAGATAAGCGGGGGATGATGGTCTTCTACGACGACCCATTCGGAGTCACTTCGCCTTTGACCATCTGTTCCCTTCCGGATGTTGTACCGATATGCGCCGTAATAGAATGGGTTTGTCAGGATTTTATGAATCGATGTCGAATTCCATGTGCCACCGGCTCGCGTAAGGATCTTTTCACTATTGAGCATGTTTGAAATGTAAAGACATGATTGATGTTCTTCGTAGAGCTGAAAAATCCGCTTAGCAACTTCTCCCTCAGTATCGTCTATGGAAAATGATGTGCTGTCCTTTGGATGCGCGTACCCATACGGAACTCTGCCGCCGTTCCACTTACCATTGTTTGCTCTGGAGAGCATGACCGCCGTCACTCGCTCGGATGTCATGTTCCGCTCAAGCTCAGCGAATACCAGTATGATTTTGAGCATGGCTTCGCCAATGGCCGTGGACGTATCGAACTGCTCGTTCTTTGAAATGAAGATAACTCCAAGGTTCTGAAGTTCAGCATACATAGACGCGAAATCAAGAAGGTTTCGGCTCACCCGGTCGATTTTCCAGACGAGAACATGGGAAAATTCTCCACTCCTGATTCGGGCCATCATTTTCTGAAAATCTGGCCTGTCGGTGTTTTTTGCGGAATATCCTGCATCTTCAAATACAACGTAGTCGTTGATGCCGAGCACCAACTGGCAATAGGCGATCAGCTCACGCTGCTGCACCTGCAGGGAGTCTTTATCGACCTGCCAGTGCGTGGAGACTCTGATGTAGATTGCAGCTTTCAGGTCCGTTATTTTTTTGGACGTGGATGGAATGGCAGCCACGGCGTTCATCCCTTTCTTTTTAGAATAGAAGCGGACAGAAGAGATTCTGCCCGCTTCTTGCTTTTATCATAGTCCTTGGAAGAATATGCTGCGTCTCAACTCTCTACAGCCACGTATTTCGTGGAATAGGCCAAGTGAAACCACTTTACTCATCCGAATCGGAAACAGACGTAATGAGTTCTTCAATGGCTTCCATGAATGCGTCTGTATTGCCGAGAATTCTGCGAACATATCCGTAATAGAAGCTCGACGGAACGGTGTACGGAACGTTCTTGCACTTATCCTGATTTACGAATACCTTGTAGAAGTCAAGATAAGCATTTGCCTTGTATAGTGGGATGCCTGCCTTGCCGAGCTTGTATTGAATATCTGCCGGGTAGACCCAGATATCAGCAGCCGGCTTTCCAGCTGTTCCTGATTTCCCGAACACCAGAATCGGGCAGGAGGAGCCGTCCGGGAGCTGAATTCGGATACGAACTTCCGACGGGTGAATTGTGACCGAAACACCTGGCAGGTCGCGGATGTTTGCGATGAAAGACAACACAGAGTCAGCTTCGTAATTCCCGTTTGCAGCAAACACATTGACGAACTCTTCCAGGGAAAGAACCGGAGGCTGTGGCTGAGCGGATGCGCGAATAGATGGTTCCTGGCTCATTTGTTTTTGAGTAAATACCTGGCGCTCAATAACAGTCGTCTTTGTCAGGACGTTCGGAATGACAATTGTGCCGCCATTGTGTTCGTAAAGTTCTAGCTCCAGCAGCCCCAACTTGAAACTGTTTGAGGTATAACCGGAGATGAAATCTGCCAGCTTCTGAACGCCACTTCGTATTCCATCGCCGACAATGAGCAGCAGGAAGTCTGCGTTTTCAAGGCTCCTGTTCACAGAATCGGTGAAACGGGCTGAATCCTCCACGGTCAAATAGCCTGCTTCCAGCATTAAATCGAAGACACGGGATGCCTGTCCTCTGCGATGGAATGTGTACTCAGAGGCAACTTTGTCAAGGTCTTCCGATGTCCATCCCTGAACATCCTTGGCGTAGTCGATGATCTGGGCTACGACAGTCCGTCTGGATTCTTGATTGCGGAACAGTTTGGTTTCGACGATGACAACGTGTCCGGTTGCGGATACATAAAGGTTGTCTATGTATCCGGATGATCCGGTTCCGACTTTAACTTCCTTCCCAATACAAATGAGATCGGAAAATTCCGAGCCGATTTCCTCAGACTGGAGCAGGGATGGATTCTTTTCAATAAGACGTTGAATCCATGCTTCGTCGTAGGTTTTCTGCATCAGCGGTATTCTCTGGAGGTGTTCCGTCTTGTGGTCTGGGCCTACAAAGATTGCGTTCCTGCTTGTCCTGTCGCTGTAGATCATGTGTCATTACTCCTTTTTGTATTTGCTTAGCAGCACACGAATGACACGGCGGTCATCCTCGGATGCCAGTGAGTAAAGATAAACAACATCTTGGATGTCCGCAGGTAGCACATCGAATTTCTCACCGTTTATCCCCACAAGCCAGTCAAGAGAAACGTTGAAGTATTCTGCAATCCTGACAATGTAAGAGAACTTTGGCTCTCGCTCTCCCGTCAGATACCTCGATATAGTAGGTGCCGGTATTCCGATGTCATCGCAGAATGAGTTTACTGTCATTCCACGACGTTCGATGAGCATTCTGACATTGTTGCTAAACGTTGAGTAATCCATAGCTTCTTGGCTCCTTTCAAGCATTTACCACTTTGATAAGATGATACATCAAATAGATTAAAACCGCAACAGATTTTATCGCTAATAAGAAAAATTTTCTTACAACTGATAAAATTTTGCTTGACAATTACCGAATGGTAAGATATAGTTATCATATCGGTAAAACATCGAAGGAATGAAGGTGGATAAATGAATCGGAGAGAGATTAAGGCTCAGAGAATACGGCTTGGTCTTACACAGGAGAATGTTGCGACCGAGCTTGGTATGAACCTGCACACCTACAGGAAGAAAGAGAGTGGCGGTTCCCCGTTCTCTGAGGATGAAAAGCTTTCTCTTGCAAAAGTCCTCCACTTCAACCCCGAACAGCTGAACGATTTTCTTTTTGATGGTAAATTACCAATTTGATTGCACAAGAAATCAAAGCGGAATAATGCTTTTGGCGAACAGATTACCAATGTGATATTGTTATCTGTTACTACGGTAATTATACATGAAGAAGGTGTGGAAAAAAATGGGACGTGAAGCTACGAAGGCTATAGGAAATCCGTGGTACGAAGCCAGAATGGAAGCTGCAAAATTGGATGACAGACTCCTTAGTCGAGAAGGGGCAGCGGAACTGCTTGGAATGTCTGTATCTGCGGTTGCTGATGCTGAGCTGAACCTGACGAAATGTATGCCTCCTGACAAAGCAGTTCAGATGGCTGACTTGTACAAGGCTCCGCATTTGCTGAACTATTACTGTTTGCATGAGTGTCCAATTGGAAAAGACAGGCCCGTCTCTGAGGAAGTTGTTCCGATTGAAAGAGTTACAGTTAAGCTCTTAAAGGGGATGAAGTTGGATCGTCTGGATGACATAAAAGACAGGCTTATGGATATTGCCGCAGATGGGAGGGTTTCAGAGAATGAAATTGAGGATCTGTCTCAAATCACTGAGTATCTGGAGGATGTTGCAAAATCAATAAGTGAGTTGAAAATCATCACAGAAATGGCAATCAAGAGGAGTAAAAATGGATGCCAGACAAGGAAGAACTGATGAGGATACTTTTGGAACAATATGGGATTTCGTCATCTGAGGAACTTGAAGATGCCATAAGAAAGCAAGGGCGGATGGACATTTCAGCGTTTGTTTCCAGAGAACATATAGGAGATGAAGACAATGAGTCCGGAAATCGAAGAGACTGTGAAGAGGATAGAAACTGAAAGGGGATTCGTATTTGAAGAGGCGGACATTCAGTTCGCTGAGTCCCAATCAAAAAAGAAAATGGAGTCAGCCGATAAGGAAGCTGATTATTTCCCTCTCATTTTTAGAAATGAACTTGAGGATATCGTGATGAGGTACGAAATCAATGCGATCAGCCGTGTCAGCTGAAATCGCTTGAATTTTCAAATATAAGCCAAGAAGTATGAAAGGATGAAGAAAAAATGAGATTGCTGTCCATGAAGCTTGAAAACTTCCAAGGGGTCAAAACACTGAGCCTGGAATTCCCTGGCGGATGCTCCGGTTCGATTTACGGAGACAATGGAACCGGAAAGACTACCGTGTTCAATGCTCTTACGTGGCTTTTGTTCGATAAGGCCAGTACAGGCGTAAAGGATTTTAGCCCGAAGACAAAGGGCGTTGATGGAGAAGACCTTCACCACCTGAATCATGGAGTCACAGCATCGTTCCAGCAGGAATCCGGTCAGATTATTACGTTCCAGAAGTCGTACCACGAGGTCTACAAGAAAAAGAAGGGGAGTGCTTACGAGGAAAGAGATGGACACACGGTAGACTACTTCGTTGACGGTGTCCCTGTCAAGGAACGGGATTATACCAGCACTGTACTCAGCTTGTGCGGCGGTGATGCTGAGAAGCCAAAGATGCTGACGATGCCAGACTATTTTGCGGAGCAGTTGAAGTGGCAGACTCGCCGGCAGATATTACTTGAGGTGTGCGGTGATATTTCTGACCAAGAAATTATCAACAGCTCTGCCGAACTGAGCGATCTTCCGAAGTATCTATCGATTCCCGGAACGTGCGACAGGATGTACGGAATTGATGAATACAAAAAGATCGCATCAGCTCGGATGCGGGACTTGAACAAGCAGATTGAGAGCATTCCCGGTAGAATCGAAGAAGCAGAAAAGGCAATCCCGGATGTTGGTTCGGTAGATACGGATACTGTCAACGTTGCTATTGAAAGCAGTAATCTCAGAATTAGCGAGTTGCTGAAGGAAAAAGCGGCTTTGGAATCCGGTGGCGACGCTGGCTTCGACATCCGGAAGAAAATTGCGGATGTTGAGCTGAGGATTGCCGATGGAAGACTGGATTTCACGAAGATGCAGAGAGAGCGGAACGCTTCGCTCAACGCTAAGGTCATGGACGCTGAGAGAAAGGTCTACGCCTGTAGAACGGAATCGACTCGCGTCGAGTTTGAGAAAGTCCAGAAGCGGAAAATGCTCGAAGATATGACTGCGACCAGAGAGAATATCCTGAAAGAATGGAAGCAAGTGAATGCTGAGTCGCTTTCTGATTCTGCAAGGGTTTGTCCGACGTGCGGCAGGGAGCTTCCTGCCGACAAGATTGAGAAAATCGTTTCGGACTTCAATCTTTCCAAGAGCCGGAGATTGGCGCAGCTAAACATGAGAGGAAAGACCGAGGCTTCCAAAGACATGATCGAGAAGCTGAGAGATGAGCTTCAGAAAAGCAAAGCAAAAGCTGCTTCTGCGCTACTTGCAATCACCGCTGCTGAGAAAGAGCTTGAAGAAGCGAGAAGTGCAATTGGAACAGATCCCACGTATGAACACACCAACGAGTACGGATTGCTCCAAAATGAGCTGGCTCAGTTAAAAGAAAAGCTTTTGGACATCGGGAAATGTGAGGAAGATGCTTCTGCTGAGATGGAAGGAAAGATTGAAGCCGAAAAGAAGCAGCTGAGCTGTTATGAGGAAATGCGCGTTAAGATTGCCCTTGCTGAAGCACAGAAAAAGAGGGTCGCAGAACTGGAAGAGGCCGAGGCGAGATTGTCTGATGAGTACGGAAAGACTGAGCGAGGGTTATATCTGTGCGATCTTTTTATGCGGGCAAAGGTCGATATGCTCACGGAGCGTATTAACCGGAAGTTCCGGAGAGTTCGGTTCAGACTGTTTGAGGTTCAGCAGAACGGCGGCTTGAAGGAAGGCTGCGATGTCATGGTTCCGACCGACGATGGTCGGCTTGTTCCGTACTCCGTTGCAAACAATGCTGCGAGGATCAATGCTGGACTGGAAATCATTGACACGTTGTCTGAACATTGGGGCGTAAAGCTTCCGGTTATGGTTGACAACGCAGAGAGCATTACCAGACTTGCAAAGACGAACACGCAGATGATTCGCTTGGTAGTTTCAGAGCCTGACAAAGTGCTGAGATTGGAAGTTTAAGATAAGACACCCGGCCTGATGTCATCTGGCCGTGTCAATATATGGAGGTAAAAATAATGGCGAGTGCTGAAAACAATGAACAAACCCAGTTGACCGAGCAAAAGCCCGTCCAGCTCAATCAGAGCGAACGCTTCACGGCGATGGTTATGAAGGAATTCGGAACCGGCGTTGGAGCGCCGAGTCTCACGGACTACCAGAAGAAGCTGATTCAGGGCTACTTCATCGCAATTGACCGGGCGCTAAAGAAGGCAGAGGAAGATCGTATCCGGAAGAACGCAGCCAATAAGGATCCAAAGTACAACAATGATCTGGAGGTAAATTGGCAGAATGTCAACCTGCAGGATCTGGCAACAGATGTCGTTCACTACGCCCGGATGGGTCTGGATATGATGCAGGACAACCATCTCACCCCGATTCCTTTCAAGAACAACAAGACAAGAAAGTATGATGTAAACCTAATGAAAGGATACAACGGTATCCGGTTTATTTCCGAAAAGTATGCACTGGACAAGCCTGTTTCTGTCACGATTGAACTTGTTTATTCCAATGATACGTTCAGACCGATAAAAAAGTCGCATGGACAGCCCATCGAGTCCTATGAATTTGCTATCAATGACCCGTTTGACCGTGGTGAGATTCGCGGAGGTTTCGGCTATATTGAGTTTGATGACCAGACCAAGAATAAGCTTATCATTATGACGATGAAGGATGTCAACAAGAGAAAGCCGGAATACGCTTCTGCGAATTTCTGGGGAGGAAAGACTACCGTTTGGGAAAGCGGAAAGAAAGTTGAAAAGGAAGTCGAAGGCTGGCTCGATGAGATGGTCTACAAGACGATTGTTCGAGAGGTCTTCAGCCCAAAGCATATCTTGCTTGACCCTCAGAAAATCGATGATAACTACCAGTACATGAAGATGCGAGAAGCCAAAATTGCTGAGATGGAGGCTCAGGCAGACGCGGAAGCCCAAGCGAATGGAAGGATCATTGACACAGCTCCGGTAAAGCCTGCTGCTCTCCATGACGCGAATCCCGGAATTCGGATGCCCAATGTGGACAAATCCACCGGCGAGGTGATCGGCGTTCCGACAGGTGCTGTTGACAATGTAGAACGGAGTCAGGATGGAGGTCCTGATTTCTGATGGATATTAAGGTTCTTGCGTCCGGCAGCTCCGGTAATTGCTATATGATTTCTGACGGAAGCACCGATCTGCTGCTGGACGCTGGAATCTCAATCAAGCGGATACAGATAGGCTGCGACTTTAATCTTTCCAGAATTGCCGGATGCCTTGTGACACACAGTCACGGAGATCACAGCAAGGCGGTAAAAGACCTGCTGAGAAAATGCGTTGATGTCTGGATGCCTGAAGGCGAGATGAATGAGCTTGGGATTCAAGACTGCCGGCGACTGCATTCTCTTAACCGCGTCGGAGATGATGAATACACAGTGTTCCTTGTAGGAACATTTGATATTCTCCCATTCCGGACTGAGCATGATACCCCAGAGCCGGTTGGGTATTTGCTTCATTCCAGATCAAGCGGAGACAAAATCTTGTACGTTACGGACAGCTTTTTCGTTCGATACCGTTTCTCTGGACTTACACATATAATCGGGGAAGTCAACTATGACCATGAGTCTGTGTGGGAGAAGGTCAACAATGGTGAGACCCCAACAGAAAGAGCAAAGCGTCTGTTCCGAAGCCATATGAGCTTGGAGAACTTTTTGGCTTTTCTGAAATCAAATGACCTGAGCAGATTGCGGCAAATATATATTTGCCACATGAGTAATGACCACGGTAACAAGAGGCGAATTCAGGAGGCTGTCCAAAAAGCAACTGGCGTTGAGGTCTACGTCTGCAAAGAGGGAGGTGGTATTGATGCCATGGATTAGCGTACATGACAGCATCAATGGCTCAAAGCTTAGGAAGCTGTTTAAGGCTTTGAACTGTTCCAAGTTCGAGGCGACTGGAATCCTTGTTTTCTTGTGGTTCTGGGGTTTGAACAATGCTGACAAAACAGGGAAGATACCATTCGTTGACTCCGAGGATATCGTGAGGGAACTGTATGGTGTCGGAACTGGATGCCATCTCGATATGGAGAAGGTGGTACAGGCTCTGTTTGATACTGGCTGGATAGATAAAGAGGAAGACGGCTCGTTTCGACTGCATGATTGGGATGTATGGCAAGCTCAGTGGTACAAAGCAATCGACCGCAGAGAAAAGGATGTAGAGAGAAAAGCACGGGCGCGAAACGAAAAGAATACGGCCAAAAAGGAGAGTCAGACTTCAGAAAGCGGCTCGTTGGGAAAGGAACAGGATTTTCCAAAGGAAATTCCTGCGGAAAATCCAGAGGAAAATCCGCAGAGCACGGCGAAGACTCCGAACGGCGGATTTTCTGGTGATCTTCCGAAGAAGAAAGCAGCTGGAACGTACAAACCTACGTTTGAAGAGTTCTGGAATGCATATCCGAAAAAGGAAGGGAAGGCTGAAGCGTATAAAAAATATAATGCTCGTTTGAAAGACGGGTGGTCTGAAATCGACTTGCTGCGAGCTGCCAAGAACTACGCCTATGTAGTGAATCGGCAACGCACGGAAATGCAGTACATCAAACACGCCAAGACGTTCTTGTCTGAGAATACACCATTCACGGACTTCTTGCCAAAGAAAAAGGAGGCTGATCCGCAGACTTCGAGTGGGTCTAACCCCTTTGCCGAATATAAGGACGAATGAAGATGGACTATGGATTTTTGACACTGATTCAGAAGATCGCGCAGACATCCCTTGATAGGCAGGAGCCAAGACCCGGAGACTACGAGGTTGACGGTATTATCTACTGTGGAACCTGCGGAAAAGCCCGACAAGGATTCAAAGAGTTCTCATTGCCTACGGAAGAGAATCCTGACAATACCGTTCGGGTTAAGATGGGCTTTTTATGCGACTGTGACAAGGCGGAAGAGGAGCGGGAGAAAGCTGAAGAACAGAGAAAGAAAGACTTTGAGAAAATCGAAAAACTCAGGGCTGTCAGTTTGATGGATGAGCGAATGAAGGAATCCCGATTCGGCACGTTCGAGGAGACCAAGTACAACGCAAAGAACCTGAAGCTTTGTAGGCGGTACGTCGAGAAGTTCGACCAGATGATGGAGAACAATCAAGGGCTTTTGCTTTGGGGAGATGTTGGAACCGGAAAATCTTTTGCAGCTGCCTGCATTGCAAACGACTTGCTGGATCAAATGCACCCAGTAGTCATGACATCGTTTGTCAAGCTTATTGCCGCAATGGATGCCGACAGGTCAATCAGTGAACGGCTTATCAACCAGCTGAATGCTGCTGATCTGGTTATCTTTGATGACCTTGGAACAGAGAGAAGCACTGACACGGCACTCGAAAAAGTCTACAACATCATCGACAGCAGATACCGAAGAAAACGCCCCATGATTGTCACAACCAATGTGACGATGAATCAGATGAAAGAGGAGGCAGATCTTCGATACCGGAGAATCTATGACAGACTCTTTGAAGGCTGTTATCCAATGCAGTTCGTTGGACCCAGCTGGAGAAAAAAAGCGGCTGCAAGGTCGTGGGACGCAATGGCAAAGTTATTGGAGGATGACTAAATGGCAGAACCTATTTACCTGAAGATCGACCGGAAGGAAGACCGGGACATTGTTGCTACGATCCTGTACCGAAACGGGTACAGAGTTGAGCCGGCAAAGAAAAGGAACAAGAAGACGTATGAGTATTACGTCAAGTGTGAGCAGATTGAGAACTGCGAGTTCCAAGATGCTCAGATAGGAGACGAAACACAGGATGAAGGTTAAATTTACCATCCCTGGAGAACCCAAAGGGAAGGGAAGACCTAGGTTTTCCAATGGAAGAGCGACTACGCCAGAAGCCACCGCTTCGTATGAAAACCTGATTCAGCTGTACTACATACAGCAGTGCGGCAGGCATCCATTTGAAAAAGATGTTCCTCTTGATGTGAGAATCGTCGGGTACTACAGCATACCCGAAAGCGCCAGTAAGAAAAAGAAGGCCATGATGGCTGCTCATCTACTCAGGCCGATAAAAAAACCGGATGCAGATAACGTAGCAAAAATTGCTATGGACGCTCTCAATAAGCTTGCTTACCACGATGATGCTCAGGTAGTTGACTTCCAGTTCCGGAAGTTCTACTCACTCCGGCCAAGGCTGGTCATCACAATTCAAGAGTCAGCTCCTGTACGTGAGGTGCCTGCCGATGGGTAGAGAGCTTTACTTCGATGGCTGGTGGGATGGAGACGCAGAGTTCTGGTGTGACTGCTGCGGCAAGACTGTAAAGTTCCGCTTTGACGATGAAGACAGTGCAAAAAACGCCAAAGGTCAGCGTGATGCCCTTCACAGGAAGCGGGGCTGGATATTCACAAAGGTGAATGACCAATGGGCTGATTTTTGCAGCGAAAGCTGTAGGAATAAATATATTCGGGAGCAAACACTGTAAAACGAGAAAGGAAGTAAATTATGAGCAAAGCAAACGAGATGATTCTTAGCCTGAATGAGGATACCTTCTCTGCACTGAAGAAGGACTTCGACGATGTTCTGAACAGAACCATCGGCAATATGCAGATGAAGGGCGCAAGCGATGCGACCATCACTCTGAAGCTGGATATTGCCATTACAAAGGGCATTGTCAATATCGACGGCGTGAACAGAGATTACAACAAGCCTTCTTTCAAGCATCAGGTCAACTCTGTCCTCCAGATTAAGGACAAAGCTACCGGTCAGTTGGCCGGTGAAATGGTTCTGGAATGGGATGACGATGCCGAGAAGTTTGTGCTCCGCCGTGTTGATGATGGTCAGACCAGCATCTTCGACGATGGGTATGAGACCTGCGACGATGATATCACCGATGTCAAAGGGGTCCCGGAGCCTACGCAGGACGATGAAGACCATGAGGCACACGACGCCAAGGGCGAAGATGCTTTTAACGTGATGATCGGGTTTACTGAGCGGAACCTCGTCATCGTCGAAACTGACGGCGTGTACACAGTACGTACAGCCGATACCAATGAGGTTGTCCTTTCTTCTGGGTGCGAGGATGGGAACCCCTTCAAAATTGACCCCGAGATTGCAGCAAAGCACGTCGGAGATCAGCTGTTCTGCTATATGTTCTCCGAAGACAGCAAGTACATCTCCGGCATTGCCATCGACTGCACGACCTGTGATGAAACCATCTTTATCATGAAGGTTCCGGAAGGCGCATCCTATGAGATTCCTGATGGGAACACCATTGCCGAGGAAGAAAAGAGTGGCAGCGCAGACGGTCAATTCACCGAATTTGACGGCGATTACGACTATGATTCCCCTGAAGAGGACGAGGAGGAGTAAACGTGCTCAATGAAGTGAATCTGATGGGCCGGCTGACGAAAGATCCCGAACTCCGGAGAACCGAAAGCGGTGTTGCCGTAACATCATTCAGGATTGCGGTCGAGCGCGACACAAAAGCAAAGGATGCCGAAAGACCTGAAACCGATTTCTTCGACTGCGTTGCGTGGAGAAGCACTGCTGAGTTCATTGAGAAGTTCTTTGCAAAAGGGAGAATGATTGTTGTCCATGGAAAGCTGAGGCAGAGGGGCTATACCACCAAGGAAGGAGAGAGACGCCAGACGGTTGAAGTCAAGGTCGCAAACGTGTACTTTGGTGACAGCAAGAAATCCAATGAGTCTGGTGATACAGACAGCGCTCAGTATGTCGATAATCCTTCCGAAAACAATTATGAGACAATCGAGGACGAAGACGCTCAGCTTCCGTTCTGATTAAGAGCGGCACCACAGGCTTACCACATGAGGTAGGACGGATGAAAATCCGCACCTACCTCACAATCAAAAAGCAGAAACTCCAACGTTCTAAGGCTTATAGAGAGATACAGGGGGACAATATGATAATCAAAATCAATACGCACGGAAATCCAGTCCCGGAATCGCACGGAGAATGGATTGACCTCAGAACTGCTGAGGAAGCAGATCTTGAGCCGCTTGAGTTCAAAGTGATTTCGCTTGGCGTATCCATGCAGCTGCCGGAAGGCTATTACGCAGAGATTGCCCCAAGGTCCAGTACCTGCAAGAACTGGGGCGTCATCATGGCGAACAGCATCGGCATCATCGAAAACACTTACTGCGGTGACGGAGATATCTGGGGATTTCCTGCTGTAGCAATTCGGCGCACGACCATACCGGCTGGAACCAGAATATGTCAGTTCCGGCTCGTGAAGAAAGCAGAGCGTGTTCGGTTTGAACCTGTTGAATTTTTAGGAAATCCTGACCGTGGAGGATTCGGGAGTACCGGAAAAATTTAATCGGGACGCCGCTTGGCGGTGCCACCGATCAGAAGAATAAAATGAGAGGTGGCACAGCTGAGATGGAGAAAACGCAGATTGATGTAGCATACGTTAAGCAAAGGCTTATTGCTTACAGAGAGTCCGACAAGTACATAGATAACCTGATCGAGCTGCAAGAGAGGGCCGAAGCACAGCTGGCCGGAATCGGATCTCCGGCCTTCTCTGATATGCCAAGGTTTGGAACACCATCCAGCCCCGACAGGTTTACAGATAAGATTGCTAAGCTCGATGAACTGAAGGCAAAGGTAAAAGACCAAATAGAGCAAAGAGACAATGAGCGGCACTACTTTGAGAAGCTACTGTCCAAGATAAAAAAAGCCAATCAGGTCTCTGTTATAGAAATGCGGTACTTCTATTCCATGGATTGGGAAGAAGTCAATAGCTCTATCTTCGGCCGGGAAATGGACTTCAATGACAGAGAGGAGTCATATTTGAGAAGGGTGTTCTACATACACGGTGAGGCTCTTGCGAGGATCGCTGACCTTATGATGGAATTCCCGGAATAGGAGAAATTATGATCTGCTGAGGCAATAAACCATATATGGTGACACATCTAATCGTTATAGACTGGTTTGCAATTACCAATATAAAAGTTCTGAGCGGGCAGATGTATTTGGAAAAATATTTTCAAAAATCCGAAAAAACATATTGACCTAGGTGGTAGGTCTGCTACGATACGAGCATCGAAAATAACACACAAACCTGTGAAGAAAGCTGAGTGATTACATGAATTGCAGTGAAGCTGTTGTACTCGATCTCTCTGAAATCAACGTTGAACTCAATCAGGATGAGCAGAAAATCTTTTCGCTGTTCCCCGTTGACCAGGGCGGAAAGAAGATGCTTGATGGCATGATCCTTGTAAGCTCTGACAATCACACGTATGTCGTTCAGAAACCAATTGGAAAGGCTCGCATGGCTATCGAAGAAAGAAAAGCAAGACCGATTGGCTGGAATGTCGATTTTCGCCGTGGAGCCGTGTTCTGAAAGGAGACGTCGGAAATGATGTACGTAGAACAGCGCGTGATTATTCCGGAACATCTTAGGTGCTTCTGTAACGAGCATGAGTTATTCACCAAGGGAAGCAGAGAAGACTTTGACAAGCTGGTCGGGGAAATAACTGATGATATCGGGAACCCGGCGAATGTAGATTCGGAGGCGATTGCAAACCTCGCACTTGCTATCCTTGAGAAGTCCACAGCTCAACCCTACCGTGCGACGGATCTAATGAACGCACTGGTAAGACTATGCTATACGACTTTTGTAGCTGTCTGATAAATGCGAATGTATGCCTTGGCCTGGAAATCTCCTGGCGGTATCAGGATAGGCAAGCACGGTTCCAGTAACGTGCAGAAGGATGGTTCAATTCCATTTTCAAGGCTGGCTATACCGGCTGGTGGCAAAGTTGCCGACGACGTAAAAAGTGTCCCTGATGAAACTCAGGGCCAGCCGGATTCTATAAAGGAAGGAGGCAAATGTCATGAGAAAACAATTCTACAGAACTCCGATTGAAAACAAGGCAGAGGTTGTGAGCTGGACAGAACTCGATCATATTTGTTCAGCTTCAGAAAATGGCTTGAGATATTTTGGCAATCATATGGACGATGACTTCGACCGTGTGTACGCTCTTTTTGGTGGGCCGGGAGATCGGACAAAAAAGTTCTATTGTGTGCTGCTGTTCAGCTGACAGACCATTTCCGTGATCTCCTGAAAATGATTGCACGGCCTCATAGCTCAACTGGTAGAGCACCCGGCTCATAACCGGGAGGATGTGGGTTCGATCCCCAATAAGGCCACCATGCGGATGGCTCACGCACCGTTGAAATGATATATACGGAAACGAGCTTTCTGGTGCCGTGCTGCATCACGCATCAAGGACAAAATAATATTGTGGGCTGGCCCCGGCTTTTAATAGTACGAACGGATGCGATCTATGCAGAGGCGCAGGGCTGAAAAGTTCCGTGGTGTTCCCCCAGACAGAAATCCGTATCCTTGCGAGGCGATGGCAACCTGTTGAATGGATAGACGGAGTGGTTCTGGCAAAGCGTATGCTTTAGGCCGGAAAGTAGCGAAATGCGTGATTTCTGCTGGGAGGATACTGTGGGAAGAAACTTCATATATTCGCAAGATGGAGGACACAGAAAATGATTGATTACGCGCGAATAAATAATACCCTTGGGAAGATGAGATTCTATCTCTCTAGTCACGAGCATGTATGCGTAAGTGTATCTGGGGGGGGAGATTCTGATCTAATTGTGCATATGATCTGCACTCACTTCAGAGACCAGCTACCAAAGATTCATTTTGTTTTTGCTGACACTGGGATTGAATATCAAGCCACGAAGGAACACCTTGCTTACATAGAGCAGAGGTATGGTATTCAGATTGTCCGAGTCAAAGGAACTCCGATTCCTGCCGCTGTAAGAAAATATGGCGTCCCGCTAAAATCGAAGCAGGTGTCAGATTATATTCAAAGATTGCAGAAGCATGGGTTTCAATTTGAGGATGGAACAGTGGATGCTTTATGCGAAAAATATCCAGGCACAAGAGCTGCGCTTCGATGGTGGTGCAATGACTGGGGGGACAAGTCTCGATTCAACATAAGCTGGAACAAGGGCCTCAAGGAGAAACTTACGGGAGAAAAACTTTCTTTTCGGGTGTCTGCAATGTGCTGTACTTGCAGTAAAAAGAGACCGTTAGCGGATTATCAAAAGAGAGTCAATTGTGACCTGCTCATTACCGGAGAAAGAAAGTCTGAAGGTGGCGCTAGATCTGGCAGACACTCAAACTGTTTCGAAACAAAGTCCAATGGACTCGACCATTATATGCCGCTGTGGTTCTGGAATGATGAGACGAAACAATACTATGTTGAAGCGGAAAAAATTGTCCATTCAGACTGCTATACAGTGTATGGCCTAAAACGGACAGGATGCGTTGGATGCCCATTTGGAAGGAATATAGCGGATGAACTGCGAGTTATAAGTGAGCATGAGCCAAAGCTGTACAAGTTGGTTTGGTCTGTCTTCGGAAAAGCCTATGAATACCAAGGAATCGAGAAATGAGGAATACTGAACATGGAAAGAGACGTTCACGTCATGATAGATATTCCTGTAGCAAGGAAAATGCTTATTCTCGCCGGCTGGGGATATGATGAGATACGTTCTTCTACCGACATTGAGATATTCGAAAAAGTTCTGGAACAGATAGACTGCTACGGAGCTACATTTGAGATAGGAGGAAAGTAAATGAAAAGACCGTTGTGGGTTCAAAAGCTCTCTAATGCTCAGTTAAAGGAGATGATCTCCTATGCTGATGACATTGAGATCACCGGCAAAGTTCGATTCAACGAGGTGAAGAACATACTTATCGCATGGTACTATCAGCGAACTGGAATGGAAAGAGCGATTGCTTTTTGCGTTGATGTGTACAAAGAGGCAGCATTCAGATGGATGAAACAAGAAGACCGCACTTAACTCGCTGTGACACATGCGGCCACAACACCGTTTGCGGGTGGTTCGATCTTTATTATGAAAAGCTGTCGGACGAAGAAAACTTCATCAGACACTGCTGCGGATGCTGCTGTGGGGATGGCTCCAGATGCACCAGATGGAACGGGACGGGCGTTTTCTGCTCAAATTGGGAGGATAAGTCTGAACCGCTGATGGGATAACACATGATATTGAGCGGTTGCCAAACAGGTAAGGCACGGGATTTTGGTCCCCGTAATTGCCGGTTCGAGTCCGGCCCGCTCAGCCATATGGCGCAGTACCTAAGCGGTCATAAAGGCGCAGTCTTGAAAACTGTTGAGGGCGTATAGCCCACGGGGGTTCGAATCCCTCCTGCGCCGCCATAAAAACATACGGAGGGTTGGTATGGACAACTACATTATGCTCGATGGCAAGAAGATTCCTTTGACGGACGAACAGGTTAAGATGCTGAAAGATGTTAAAAACCCAAAGGAAGTAAAGAAAAGCCCGTTTGATAGGCAGCTAAATCGCCAATATTGCTATATTGGCGCTACAGGAATGGTTAAGCCGACATTTGATGGTTATTTGATATGCGACAATAATGCTTATTCTGTTGCTAACTACTGCACGGACGAGGGATTGATGAAGCAACGGTCGCTTCATGAAACCTTAAACCGACTCCTTTGGCGGTTTTCGATGGAGAATGGAGAAACGGATAATCCGTGGGACGGCCAAAATATACATTGGTTTATATCCTTTAGCTGTTACCGCGATGACTTCGATATCTCGTGGAATCAAATGGCTAAAGCAGTCGGACTGGTTTATTTCCCCTCAAAAAGTCTAGCGGCTCAAGCCATCGATGAAATTGTAAAACCGTTTATGAAGGAGCATCCTGATTTTTTGCCGTAAAGGGGTGATGAAAATGAAGCGAACCAATTACATCAGCTGGGATGAATACTTTATGGGTATTGCGACATTGGCCGCGATGCGTAGCAAAGATCCAAATACTCAGGTTGGGGCTTGCATCGTGAATGATGACAACATCATTGTCTCGACTGGCTACAATGGTATGCCAAAAGGCTGCTCAGATGATGAATACCCTTGGGAACGAACCGGGGAGGACACAAAGTATCCATTTGTGGTCCATGCTGAACTCAATGCGGTTCTGAATGCAGGCGGACGGGATGTTAGAGGCAGCCGAGTATATGTCACGCTGTTCCCGTGCAACGAGTGCGCTAAGGCCATCATCCAGAGCGGAATTAAGGAGATTATCTATAACTCCGATAAGTATGCTGATTCTATGGCTACACTTGCTGCCAAGAAAATGCTTGATTCCGCTGGCGTGAAATGTAGAAAGTTTGACCCCTGCGTAATCACACTCATGCGTCGCGGACACGACATCGGAAAAATCGGCGGTTTCGATATCCAATGCGGATTAAAGGAGGAAGCCGAATGAGCGAAATGGGCTCCAGCATGGCAAAGGAAGTTATGGACGAATACCGGAGAAGAAGCAGAGAACCCGAGGCCATTCCCGTTGTGAAGATTCAGGAAATTGCCATCGATATCGCCGACTATATCGATAATCCATATAGTCGGCGAATCATTGAGCGGATGGAGAGATTGCACCGATTTGCTATGCTGAATACTCCGCTTGTGTGCTTGCCAAATGACTATGTTGACATTGAGCGCTCGATTGACGCTCCTGTTTACACAAGTCGGAATCTGCCTGATCCGCTTTCCATTGTCCAAATCGAGAAAATGCTTGATGAATTAGGGGTGTAATAGAGACGAAAGAACGTCGCAGCCTGGGAAGTACGCACAAGAGAACTGGGAGTTGCGACGTGGCTAAACTACCAAATAGTGCAGGGGAGCGTACAGACGGCGAGTGGTTATCGCCGTCACAAAATGCCGGATTAGCTCAGCTGGTAGAGTACCTGTTTTGTACTCAGGATGTCGCAGGTTCAAACCCTGTATCCGGCTCCACCGCATCGCCGTGGACATGCACACGCCGTTGCGGACTCCCTCTTCTGATATGTGTTTTCTTGTTTGACATTGGCGGCAGCTCTGCATGTGGAGCTGCCGTTACATATATGAGGATTGCAAAAAAATTTTTCAACTATCCGAAATTCTGCTTGACATAGGTTATAGGTAGTTTACGATACGAGCATCGGAAAACAACAAGAAAAAGCCAAGAAGTCTATGAAAAAGGAAGAAATGGATATGAAAAAGTTCGATTTGCGCAGCATTATGAAAAAGGCTTGGGAAATCTATCGCAAGTATTCCGGACTGAAATTCGGTGAATGCCTCCGCCGTGCGTGGAGGGCTGTGAGAGTTCAGCCTATCAATGACGCCAGAATTAAGCTGGCTGCCTATGAAGCTGGTGTGACCGAGGAAGTCAACACATGGTATGGATGGAAGAAGCTGGGTTATATGGTCGTACATGGGAGCAAGGCATTGTTCGGTGCGACACTCATCTACGCAAGCAAGGGCGACGGCGAGATCTACAAGGCGAGCTTCTTCGGTGCATCTCAGGTGCAGCCGATTTTGGCTGCCTGAAAGGTACAAAAGGAGTGGAAAATATGAACGTAAGCTGGAATCCGATAGAAGAAATGGATGATATGAATGGCGAACACACTTGTTTCGCAAGAGAGTACATGGACGAAAACGGAAAATCTTGCTTCTGCTGGCTGACCCTAAATTCGCATGGTGGATGGAATGTCGAGACCGGAGAAAAAGGTTATCCAAGATCAATCAAAGTAGTTGCCGAATGCACTACGTTGAAAAAAGCAAAACGGTACGCTGAAATGAACGTTTTATGCTGATTCGGTTACATACGGAGCAGGCTGTATTGGCTATGGTTTTGGCCTACCTGACTCCATCAAATTAGGAGATGCGATAACATGGAAATGAACACAGAACATCTAACACCAGAAGAAATCCTTTCTGCCCTTAAGCATTGCATTGGAGATTTGGGAGAAGACGGTTGTGACGGATGCCCAAACGCGATCCCCGGCACCAAGGACAAACACGGCCTGTGTATGTGCAGGTTTAATATGAATCGAGAGATGATACGTTTCATGGAATCTGTCGTCGGAGGGAAGAAAGATGCGTAAAACCACTTTGGGAGATTTGCTGAACATCTATAACGGAGAGTACAGGGTATTCGCAAATAGCAATCCCACAGCTTTTTTGTTCAGCAATTTTACGAGATGCAGCAGAAAGGCATCAATGTGTATGGGCAAGATAGTCCACGACTTTGCGGCAGGTGATGGGCTGATTGAAATCTATATCATCTGCGACCCGAATGATCTCACAAAGGAGGTTAGATGAGGATATGAAGATTACAAAAAAAGAGTTCTTCAAAACGATGACCAGCAGCCTGACATACTTTGCTGGTGTCACAAGGAGACGTCTTCTGGAAGATGAGGTCTACTGCAAATTGGAAGACCTATTTCGGCCAGACACCTTTATTGATCTCAGAAGTTGCGCTGGTGAAGGCAAAGATTTGGCGTTTTCTGATGATAGCCACCTGAGTCTATATCCCGGATCGGAGTACGCAAGGTACGATTACTGCGGAAATTCCGTTCTGATGGTCACGTACCCAGAAGGCAAGACAATGTACTACATCATCAGAGCGGTTGACCAGGTGAATGACTTTAGAGAAAGGACATCGGATGCTAGATGACACGACTTATTGAAGGCAGGCTTTACCGAGTACGTTACGAAGGAGACTTGGTCGAGTTCGTTGAGTGCGATGAATTGGAAGATTTGCTCGTGTACGCAGCAAATAAAATCAGAAATGAGCGGCGATTGATTTTTTCCGTCAATGAAGTCCTGAATGATGGAAGGACACCAAAGGTGAGACTGCATACCGATAAAAAGTTCAAAAAAATTCAGAGGATCTTCCTTGAAATGCCGGAAGGCACGAAATGCGAAGTGGTCGAACAGGAATGCACGGCATGTGGCAAAAAGTTTCGAGTTATGTACTCCGAGGATGGAATAATTCGGTTCTTTGGAGACGAGTGCGCATGTGAAGCTGAATTCAGTCCCATTGGCCCATCCATTTCGGAATGGCTTGAGGAAGTTAAGGAAAAGGGCAGATGACCTGATGTACGCTGGGTTCTTTGAAGATGGCGATAAATGCCCCAAATGTAACAAAGGGTCATTCCATTACCCTGATGTAGAAAATTGCACTTGCCACATCAGTGCTCCCTGCGGTGCCTGTGAGAACAATCGGCTGGAATGTGATGTGTGCGGCTATCAGCCAGATGAGCCTGAGTACCGGTATCTGCCCGTAACCGCCCCGGAATTTGGCGCATTCATCCTACAAAGGTTTGATAGGCCCCGAAAACTGGATAACTCAAGGATTGATTACAGAGTCAAGCAGCACACGGCATTCAGCCAAATTTGTGAGGGCGTTTATCCTGAATGGGCGACGAAGGAGGATGTTGAGCATAGGGTAAGGGGTTCCTTTGGCGGAAGATTCGAATACTTTCACGACGGAAAATTCAAGTATATCGCATACACAGACTGAAACGGATTTGTATTGGAGGGAGAAAAATGAGAGTTTTAAGGCAGGGGAAAGACATCGTAGCAGAGCAGGAATGCCCTAGATGCGGGTGCTTGTTCAGTTACAGCTTACTTAACGAAGTAGAGGCTGTTCAGTGTGGGGAGTCATCGAAGGCAGTAACACTTGTAAAATGTCCATTCTGCAGGCTGATGATTCCGTTACCGGATGAAGTGACTGACCGTATTTATAGATTTTGGGGAAAACATGGAGAGGAGAACTAGGAAAATGATTACGAAATGCTTTGAAATCTCTACGGCGCATATCTCGGAGGAAACTGCAGCTAAGATTCAACATGAGGTGGAACCCAATGAGATGATGCTGTCGGTCTATGAAAAAGATGGATATGGCTGGTGGATTTACCTCGGTAATATAGACAGCACGTCTGTATGGCGTATCCCGGACGACTTGTGGAATTTAATTTGTCTTGCAATTAAAAATGACTGTGACTGGCTTTGTCTTGACCGTGATGCGGAAATAATTGAGGAACTTCCAACCTTCGATTGGTAGGAGATACCACAGCTTGATGTGAAATGCGCAGGAAACCGAATAGGAGAATCACTATGAAACAGTTGGATTTGTTTGAAAAAATCATCGTAGACAACTTCGCTGGAGGCGGCGGGGCTTCCACAGGAATTGAACTGGCTTGCGGGCGGCCTGTGACTATCGCTATCAATCATGACCCGGACGCTATTCTGCTGCATAAGACCAACCACCCGTATACAGAGCATTTGCAGGCATCCGTCTGGGACGTTGATCCGGTAGAGGTATGCAGAGGACGGAAGGTAGGGCTGGCATGGTTCAGCCCGGATTGCAAGCATTTCTCCAAGGCCAAGGGCGCTGCTCTGGTAGACCGGAATATCCGGGGGCTTGCATGGATCGTCCTTCGGTGGGCCGGTACGGTGCGCCCGGACGTAATACTGCTTGAAAATGTGGAGGAATTTGTCACTTGGGGGCCGGTTCGGAAGGGTAAGCCAGTGAAAAGCAAGGCGGGGCAGACTTTCCAGCAGTGGAAGCGTCAGCTGGAGGACCTTGGGTACGCTGTTGAGCACCGTGTGCTGGTTGCTGCGGACTACGGAGCGCCTACAACTCGGAAGCGTTTCGTGCTGGTAGCCCGGTGTGACGGAAAGCCCATTGTCTGGCCGGAACGTACTCACGCGCCCAGAAACAGCCCGGAAGTGAAGGCCGGAAAGCTGAAGCCATGGCGGAGTGCAGCAGAAATCATCGATTGGAGTATTCCGGGCTATTCGATTTTCCAAACCAAAGAGGAGATCAAACAGAAATACGGGGTGACGGTAGTGCGACCGCTAGCTGAAAACACCCTGCGGCGGGTGATCCGTGGTGTGGACAAGTTCACGCTGAGAAGTGGAGAACCGTTCTTAGTGCCTACCGGATATGGAGAGAGGAACGGACAGGCTCCAAGAGTTCATGATATCGATGAACCGGTGCCAACAGTTGTGGGAACTGGGAAGCATCAACTGGCAGACCTGCTACTGGCACCATTTACAGCGACAAATACCAGCAACAGTGTTGGAGCACCGGCTTGCGATCCGGTACATACTGTGACAACCGCCGGGAACCAGATGCTTATAACTCCACATTTGGTCGAATGCAACCATTCAGGCGGCGGTCATATCGCTGACGCGCGTGAGCCATATAAGACCATTACGGCGAGGCACACGGGCGGCATTGTAGCAGCGAATCTGATCCAATACCACACAGAACAAACAGAAAATGTTCGTGCGAACGGACTTGAAGCGCCCATCAATACCGTGGACGCTTCCAACCGGTATGGCTTTGTGAGTGCAAATCTAGTGGAGTATTACACTGCAGGTAGACCGCTGGATGTATCTGCCCCCATGCACACGGTGACGAGCCATGACCGCGAGGCTTTGGTCACTGCCAACATTACCGAGTTCAAGGGGCAGGACATTGGGCAGGATTGCCGGAAGCCCCTGCGGACGATAACGGCCAGAGCCGGAGAGTTTGCTGTTGTACGGGTCACACTGAGCCAGACTGGCGGAATGGGATTCTGGCCGCAGGTGCGGGAACTTCTGAACCGATTCTGTGGGTACAATTTGGCGGACAACGAATGCTTGGTGCTGATGATCGGCGACGTTGGGTATTACATTGCAGATATCACATTGCGAATGCTGACGCCCAGAGAGCTGTATAACGCCATGGGCTTCCCGCCGGACTATCAAATTGAGCATGATTATCTGGGCAATGCTTACCCTAAGTCCAAGCAGGTAGCCAGATGCGGGAATGCGGTATGTCCGCCGATGGCAGAGGCCGTGGTTAGAGCCAATCTGCCAGAGTGGTGCGGGAAAAAGATTGGTACGATGGACGACTTGAATAAAGTAGTAACAGCGTAAGTAAAAATTTAGGAGTGAAGAAAATGGACATACTGAGCATATCGAAAGAGAAAGGGAAAGCTGTCATACAATTCGATTCGCCGGAGGTTGTGGAGTTGTGCAATGCGCTGTACGAAGCAGAAAAAGTATCGGATAGATGCTGTAACACGTTCTACGAACTTCTGTATGGTCTGATGATTACTATGGACTTGAGCCAATATGGACACATAGACAGTTTCCGGCTCGACCGCATGGTCGAGTGTAGAGACAGAATCAAAGGGGATAAAGATGCTGAACAGAAAAGGTAACGTTATGATTTCCAAGTTAAGATGCGAGGAAGGCTGTATATGAGATACGAAGTTACTGAGGTTTGTCCCAACTGCGAATCTGAGGTCACTATGCTATGGAACGTACACGAGGACGGCTATAAAGCATTCTGCCCTCACTGCGGGAAACGGCTCATGCTCTGCGATGAATGTCTTCACAGAGACGGCGGGGGAGAATGCGACTATAACTCCAAGACAGATAGCTGCATGTTCAATGCAATATGAAGCAAAATGGAGAGGCAGATAAATGCCTCTCCATTCCCATGCTTATTTTACCTCAGCGTTTACGATCCACGCTGTGTTATGAAAGCCGTACCCGTCGTCAAATGCCATTGAGAACTGACCGCTTGGATCTTTTACTGCGAACGCCACATAGACCTTTGCGCTCATATCGGGCTTTATTTCCCTGATGTCAAAGATATTGGTGTACCCTTCCAAAAGGTCATCAACGCCGTAATCGGCTTCTCTCGTAAGGTAATCATTTTGATAGCAACGCATTTCATGTCCGACAAGACTTAGATCGAGCACTTCAGAATTTGTGTTCTTGATTGTGAATTTGAAGACTACCCACGGGCCATCCCAAGTGTACTTCTGGGCTATGGTATCTATGCCATCAAAGGTCAGACTGTATTTTTTAAGATCCGCAGTTTCTCCCGAACTGGTTGCTGTAAAGCTCTCGCTGTGGTTGAACGAAGTGTAGAACGTATATGGATCGCTTGACACCTCGTCCGAACTTACAGTCCAGCTGCAATCTTCATAGAAAATTGTGAAAGATTTCCAGCCTGCATTTACCTCAAAATTGAACGGTGCGACAGCATACATTCCACCATCGAGTTCATAGCTCTGGTATTCCTTCACGCCGTCTTCCTCAAAGAGCATATAGTCTTGGATGTCCTCGACCTTGATCGAATCAGCATATGCGGACACTTTTCCTTTGCTGAACGACTGAAGTTTCCCTCCTGCATTATGAACCTCAAAGAAAGCGTAAACAACTTCGTCTCCTTCTGGGATGTCAACATTTACACCCATAGAATTTGTATGGATGTTGCTTCGCTTCACATAGGACAGTGCAATCTCCAAGTCACCTACGGTTACAACGTCCCCAACCTTCAAGTTAGTTGTTGGTGCAGCCGGGGTCGTCTCTGCCGACTTGTTTAAGGAGGCGCTATCCGTTCCCGCTCCGCTTGCTGTGGAATGATTAGGCGATGTACCGTCTGAACTGTTATTTCTCCCTGCAAATGCGCCAATCAAAACAAAGCATAAAAAAGCAATCAAAACAGTTTTTAGGAATCCGTGCTTCTTTTCCTTTCTGGTGGTTGGCTGATAGCGTGCATTATCTTTACGATGAGGCTCCTGCATACTGCTTTCGCAAACGTCGCTTTGAGTACGGGTAAAATCGTTCGGATACATCAATCTGTACTTTGAAATTGCCTTTTCTGCATTGTATGCACTTGCGGATAAGGCGCTTTTAATGCCTATCTTCGATGCACAATCTCTGCAAATGAAGGTGTGCCCAAACAGCTCGAACTTGTCTTTAGTATTAAACGAGCCATCGGATACGATTCGGTTGCAGATTACACACTTCGCCATGGTTTATCCCTCCCGGTTCTTGTCATGTAACCATATTATCACAACGCTTGAGCAATGTAAATGTTTGGAATAGCCGTATCCGAGAAAAATAAAATGCACAATATTCGCACATGAACTCATGGAAACCCATGTTTTTTCATTGAACCTGAGCCATAAAGCTGGTAGGATGTAGGCTGTCCAAAAGAAAAATGAAGCGGGGCTGAAAGGGAGCCTCGCTTCGTGCATTTTAAGCATCGCTTATGCGCTGCGCAGGAGGTAACTATGGCAAAGAGAATCGAATATTGCCAGATGAAAGCCGGCGACGTCAAAACCGGATTCGGTAATCCCAGAAAGATATCAAAGGCCAAGATGGAGGAACTGGAAAGAAGTCTTCAGGAAAACGGTGACTTCGGTATTTTCCTGATTGATGAACAAGACAACATCATCGGCGGCAACCAAAGGCTGAAAGCCATTCTGAAAATCTGGGGGCCGGACACGGTGCTTGACTGCAAGCGCCTCATTGGCTACTCCAAATCCCAGCTGAAAGCAATCAATATAAAAGACAACACCCATGCTGGTGAATGGGACTTGGATGCCCTCGCAGATTGGCAGGCTGACCTGCACCTTGATCTCGGCCTTGAGATGAAGGAGCTGGCTCCGGAGGAACGAGCCATTCCGGAGATGGAGCTTATCCACTATGAGAAGTACAACTTTGTTCTGATTTGCTGCCGGAGCGAGCTTGACTACAACGACCTTATCCGCAAGCTCGGTTTGGAAGATAAGAAGATCAAGATTGCCAAGACCAGAAAGATTGCAGCCAGGGCTGTGTGGTATGAGAATATCGCAAACCAGATTTCTGAAAAGAAGGAGGAGCCGGCGGATGAATAAGCGCATCTATCTGGCATCACCACAGATGCTTGGTAATGAGTACAAGTACATGGAAGATGCCATGAAGTCCAATTGGATAGCCCCCCTCGGCCCTTATGTGACCAGATGCGAAACTATGGTCTCCGAAATGCTTGGCGTGAAATGTGCTGCGGTTTCCTCCGGAACTGCTGCCCTGCACCTGGCAATGATCGCTCTTGGCGTAGGTCGTGACGACATTGTATTTTGCTCAGATATGACATTTGCTGCCAGCATCAACCCGGCAGTGTACCAAGGTGCAACCCCGGTGTTCATCGACTGTGACAACGTGAGCAGAAACATGGACTCCGTTGCTCTTGAAATGGCATTTGAGAAATACGGTACGCCGAAAGCGGTTGTGGTCCCTCACCTGTATGGATGTCCAGCAGACCGTGAGGTTTTCAAAATCTGCGCAAGACACAGCGTCCCTGTTGTTGAGGATGCTGCTGAAGTTATGGGCGCTTTCTACAAGACAGAGGGCAATGACATCTACGCCGGAACCATTGGAAGGTTCGGCGTTTTTTCTTTCAATGGGAACAAGATCGTCACCGGCTCTACCGGCGGCATGGTTCTGTGCTCTACTGATGAGGAAAAGGATAGATTTGTTCACTTGGCAACTCAGGCGAAAATTGGCGACCCGTATGTCTACTTACACCGCGAGACCGGATACAACTACCGCATGAGCAATCTGGTGGCGGCTATCCTGTGCGCTCAGATTGAGAATCTGGATGACAAGATTCGGATGAAGCGAAAAATCTACACCATGTACGAGAGCAGCTTGAATGGGCTTTACGGGTGTGTGATGCTTCCTGTCCCGAATGATAGGGTGTCCAATTATTGGTTGTCTTGCCTTGTTACAGAAGACAATACCGGTGAGCTGGTCGAAGACCTCGTCCTGCAGCTGGATAAGCAGCAGATTCAGACTCGCCGTGTGTGGACACCGCTGCACATACAGCCTGTCTTTGACGGTTGCGACTTCATTACGGCTCAGAAGGATACGCCGAACTCCATCGACTTTTTCAAGCGGGCTATCTGCATCCCAAGCGACACAAACATGACTACCACAGACCAGATACGAGTCATCAAAGAGATCTATGGGATTGTCAACGAATTCTACTGGAGGAAACGCAATGCTGGAAAATAAAGTCGTCCTTGTTACAGGGGGCACTGGGACATTCGGCAATGCGTTTGTTTCCAGAATCCTTGATACCGAAGTCAAAGAAATTCGTGTATTTTCGCGTGATGAGCTGAAACAGGACAATATGCGGAGAAAGTACCAGACTGACAAGATCCGCTATATCATCGGAGATGTCCGTGACATTCGGACGGTTGAGCCTGCTGTAGATGGTGTAGACTACATTTTTCACGCCGCTGCTCTGAAGCAGGTGCCCAGTTGCGAGTTCTATCCGGTGGAGGCTGTGAAGACCAACATACTTGGAACTGAAAATGTTCTGGATGCTGCAATCAGGAATCATGTGAAAAAGGTTGTTGTCCTCAGTACAGACAAGGCTGCGTATCCCATCAACGCCATGGGAATCTCCAAGGCCATGATGGAAAAGGTGGCGGTCAGCAAGGGCTTGTACCAGGATACCACTACGATTTGCCGTACCCGTTACGGCAACGTCATGTGCTCCAGAGGCTCCGTCATACCTCTGTTTGTCAACCAGCTCCGGGAGGGGGCAGACTTAACGGTCACAGTACCGGAGATGACCCGGTTTATGATGACCATAGAAGATGCTGTCGAGCTTGTTCTGTACGCATTTGAACATGGCCGACAGGGCGAGCTGTTTGTTCAGAAAGCGCCTGCTGCTACCATCGAAACGCTTGCCCATGCAATCATTGAACTGAACCACGCCAGCTCAAAGGTGAAGATTATTGGCAACCGGCATGGCGAAAAGATGCACGAAGTTCTGGCAACTGCAGAGGAAATGGCGGTTGCATGTGACATGGGCAACTATTTCCGGATTCCCCCTGACCGCCGTGGCCTGAACTATGATGCGCACACCTATCTGCCGCAGCTGAAAGTAGATACGGTTCCTCCGTATTCCAGTGACCGCGCCCACAGGCTTACGGTTCAGGAGATGCAGGAACTGCTTTTGAAGGCGGGAGGTGTCTTGGCATGAGGCATCTATTTGTTGTCGCCCATCCGGACGATGAGGTTCTTGGAGCTGGGGCGTTCATCTTCGACGCGACCAGAAGGGGCGACGTATGTGGCGCGGTAATCCTGAATACCTGTGATATGACCCGATATGAAGATGACAGGAGCAAGATTCTGACGGATCTTGAAAACTCACATCGGGAAATTGGCATCACAGAGAGCTATCTATATAACCACGAAGACGGAAACTTCCACTTAGAAGACCATAGGCGAATGGTACAGGAGATAGAAGAGGCTATTAGGCAGTTTCAACCGGATTGCGTGTTTACACACCATCCTTCTGACAATAACCAAGACCACATAGTCGTAGCTCAATCCTGCATGGAGGCGTTCCGGATTTGGCAGCGGGGCAGAGATAGAAAACATCATCCTGCCTTCTGTCCGTTTAAGGCACTGTATACCATGGAAGTTCTGTCTTCTACAGATTGGGGTATAAGTCCATCCACAAATCCTTTTACGCCGAACACGTTTGTAGGAGTCAGCGCCTCAGCAATCGGTGCAAAGATCAGAGCGTTGAAGTGCTATGAAAATGTGATTCGTGAAAGCCCTCATCCAAGAAGCTTTGAGAACATCCGTGCGCTTTCCACTATTCGCGGAAGTCAGGGCGGTTATACCACGGCTGAAGCATTCCAGTGCATTTTTAAGAGAGGTATTTGACCATGGAAAAGAAGACACTTCTTATAACTGGCTGTGGCGGGCATTTCATGGCTGATACCATCGACTGCCTCCGGAATCAGGATGTTGAGTTTGAAATTATCGGTGTTGCATCCGAACCAGATCCCTTCATTATTCCGCTCTGCGACCAGTACATCAAGGTTCCGAAGAGCACCGCTCCCGGATACATTTATCTCCTGCTCGATCTGTGTAAGAGGCACCATGTTGATGTCCTGATCCCTACAATCGACAATGAAATCTTACCGCTGTATTCAATGCGGGAGAAATTCAGGGAGATTGGCACGATTGTGTCCGCAGATTGCGCAGGGCGGTACGGCTCTGATAAAATTGCTTTCGTAGAAAAGCTGGAGGAGCTTAACCTCCCGCATCCGAAGTACAAGGTGATATACTCTACCCAGGAATTCATGGATGCTGCAAGAAGCATTGGTTATCCAATGAAGAACATCTGCGCAAAGCTTGCGGACAAGGCAGGCAGCAGGGGAGTCCGCATCATCAGACCGGATGCTTTCTCCTACAGCCAGTTTGAGAATAAGAAGCCTACGTCCAAATTTGTTGATCGCAGCGCATTCGCCGACACGTTGGAATGCAAGCCGTCCCAGACGCCTGTATTACTTCAGGAGTATCTTCCGGGCGATGAATATTCTGTTGACCTGCTGGCCGATCACGGCAAGGTGATTTGCGCAACCGGTCGCAGAAATATCGTTATTGACAACAGCATCCCAATGGAGAGCGTTCTAGAATGGAACGAAGATGCTATCACAATCTGCAAGGTGTTTGTAGAAAAGTGCGGCCTCGATGGGAATATAGGATTTGATTTCATCTTTGATGAGTACGGAAACCCTATACCCATTGAGCTGAACGCAAGGCTGACGGCGACTATCAGCTTGTCTGCATACGGCGGATACAACATGGCCTATTGGCAGGTTCTGCGATTGCTCGGAATGGAGCTTCCGCCGATTCCAGAGCTGAGGAATGGCTGTAGAATTATACGCCGGCTGTTTCCTGTATTCTTTGACGAGGGCGGGGAAGCGAGGCCGTTTCAATGAGTGAATTGACTTTCGGCATCTACATTCCCAGCTACCGTCGAGCTGAAACCTGCTGTGCACACAAGCTTTTGGAGTATGGCACATACGTTGTCCGCAAGTCTGAGGAAGCGGCCTACAAGGCAAGAGACCTTTCCCCCTGCACAGTATGGGGAGTAGATGATGACCTTATCGGCGGCCTTACAGAAGTAAACCAGTGGCTTATCGACAATGCGCCGGAGGATATCATCTGCATTTTGGATGATGATATCAGGCACTTCTACTATCGGCTGGATGAGACTGAGGATATTACAGATCCGGCTATCTGCACGATGGAGCTGGAAAGGTTTGCTCAGCTTATGGCCGACCTGAATGTTGGATTTGGCTGTGTAGACTCAACGTCGGCTATCTGGAACTATGACGGCGCATTCGCTTTTAAGGGAACAGCCGGCTCTACTCGCTGGGTCAATCGGAACAAATTCAAGGCCAAATGTCTGAAAGAGGTCGAACACAACTACGACCTTGATGTGGTGCTTCAGGAACTTCTCTATAACCGAATAGTCCTGAAGCCAAGGTACTTCTGTTCCAAAGGCTCCACGGATACGCTTGCAGGCGGTGCTTCCGGGAAACTCCGGGAGGATCAGGTTGCCACAATTAACCTGATGCGCAATAAGTGGGGAAAGTATTTCGATTACGACTTCAAGCACAATAAGCCAACCATTCGCGTGGAGCGATAGACATTCTGGATTTCAGCAGACTCGTTTGTTAGAAAGGAAACATGGACATGAATTGTAACTGTGAAAGCTGTGTAAGACAGGATTCGTGCGACTTGTACATTGAAAGCAATGGCAACCCGAACAGACCCGGCCCTTGTATGTGCAAGACTTGGTATGACAAGGATGGAAACCTTGATAACAACACAAAGCGTTACCTCAACCACGAAGAACTGCGCTAAGCGGCCACACGAAAAATTTTTCTGGAATCCGATAATCAGCTTGACCTAGGTGGTAGGTGTGTTACGATTACGATACTGGATATGCTCCAGAAACGTAATCGAAAGGAATGGTGTAATTGGGATACCAGATGACCACAAAAAGCGGGAAGAATTTCTTTGAGATTGCTTCCCTCATCCAGAAAGCAGTTCGACGAGCGGACTACCAGAGAGCGGGCTACTGTGCGAACGAGCTGATCGACAAGTACAGTAACTATCTTTGGAGGAAGCTCTTCATCATCAGTGCAGAAGATTGCTTCGGCGCTGTGACGAAGAAAATCATGGAACTGTATCAAATGAGCCGCAAGCACACAGAACTGAATAAGACACTGGTAAGTATGGCGGTAATCATTCTATGCCAGTGTCGGAAGAACAAGGACGCTGACTACTTCGGATGCAACTTTATGCACTCGGAGGAGCCAGCGCCGATTGCTTCTATCAAAGAGTACGTCAACAGCTCTGATACCAGATTGCTCAATGACAGCTTCTTTTTCTTCGGAAGCGGGACATGCAGCGGAAACGGCCATGACATATATGATCTTGGGAATGCTTTGGATATAGCGATTCTCAGAAAAGATTTTACGATGGCCGGATATTGCGCCAATGAGCTGATGGAGGCAGATAGCGATTTTCTGTGGGGTACGCTGGCTGATATCAGTCATGTGTCATTTGACGGCGAGCTTACTGAGGAAATCCTTGCTTTGATAAAAGCTGACTCGCTCCAGAAGGAGAAAGAAAAGATTTTCCCCGGTAAAGCAATTTCGCTTCTCATGCAAAGTCTGACAGATCATGAACAAGGGTTCTTTGAATGGGATTATGAAAAAGCCCCGAAGGTTATTCCAGTTCAGGTGTTTGACGGTTTTGACATCGAAGAATGTGTCCTTCCGGGAGATGAAATCCCTGACTGGGTGTTCTCGTGGCACACATCGAAAGGAAAATGGATGGGGCGTGATTGCGTCGATTCCATCATTGACGACCAGCTTGCTTTGACCCCGCTGCAAGAAGCCTTGTTTGACCGATTCGACTGGGCGTACCATATCGACCACGCCTTGGACAGGCACAATCCGAAGAACCGGCCACACGTCGGTATCGACTGGAGCAAGGTCTACCAGGCTCATGGAGGCCGATGATATGGAGAGCAAAAGCGATGCGGTCAGGAGGCTCGTCAGCATTGGGGCATGGAATGAAGCTTTGGCAATCGCCAAGTCGTTCAGGCTGGGTATGACAAAAGAACAACGCAGTGACATTGTCAGAGCGCATGAGTGTGCGCATTATCCTGATTTCTATAGAGAAGTAGGGTATGATGTTAACGCCCTCATTCGCAAGGGCATCGATGTACTTGTGATGTTGTACGGATAACCGATAGAGTTCAACAGCCTGCGCCTCCGCATGGAAGCGTGGGCTGTTCCTATATAGAAGGTGGTGAAATCATGGCTAGAAATCCGAAGCAGGATGCCAATTTGAAGCCCTATAAGAAGGGGGAGCTTAGCAGTGAAGAGGCCAAGAGGCGTGGGAAACTCGGCGCTGTGAAGTCTGCCGAGGTAAGACGAGCCAAAAGAGATGCCAAGAGTGCCATTGGCTACCTGCTTAACCTGGCCGCGAAGGGCAATCTTGATAAGAACCTGAAGGATCTTGGAGCTGACGAAGTAGAGCGCACTAATATGCAGGCTCTACAAGCCAGAATCTTCACGATGGCTATGAGCGGCAATCTGGAAGCCTATAAGGCACTTATGGAGTACGGCGGCTTTGCCCCAGATCAGAGCCTCAAGGATGAAGAGAGAAAAGCGAGAATCAAGGCTATCTCCGAAGGCGGCAGGTCTGACACAATCGTGTCCAGCGGTGAAGACGGGGAAGGCGGAGGCGTCGTTATTTATATGCCCCAGCTCGAAGAACTTCCTGACGAGGAAAAAGAGGGAACTTCAGAAAGCAAAGAAAGCCCCGCCACATAGCCGCCATGAAGCAACTTTACAAAGAAAAGCGCGGCGTTGGAGGTGTAATTGATGCCTACTGTGCTGAAGCCACAGCGTGGCCCACAAGAACGCTTCATGGCTACAGCGGCAGACATATGCATCTATGGAGGAGCAGCCGGAGGCGGTAAGACATATGGCCTTTTGATGCAGCCGCTTCGATATAAGGATGTTTCCGGATTCGGCTGCACGATATTCCGAAAGAATTTCAATCAGATTTTCAGCCAGGGTGGCTTGTGGGACGAAGCCGCCAAAATGTACAGTCAGATTCCCGGAGCGCATCCGAGAATGTCTTCCTATAGCTGGCTGTTTGATGATAAGAAAGGAAACGCTGTATCGAAGGTTACGTTTGCCCATATCGAACGAGATCAGGATTTGGACAGATGGCAGGGTACGCAGATTTGCGCCATTGAGTTCGATGAGCTTACTCACTTTTCCGAAAAAGCGTTCTTCTATATGTTGTCCCGTAACCGTAGCACTTGCGGTGTGAAGCCGTTTGTACGGGCTTCCTGCAACCCGGATGCTGACAGTTGGGTTGCGAAGTTCATTGAGTGGTGGATAGACCAAGACACGGGGTATCCCATTTCGGAGAGAAGCGGGAAAATAAGGTATTTTATTCGCCGGGAAGAAAAGCTCTATTGGGCTGATACGCGCAAAGAACTGTGGGAGCGGTTCAATCTGAAAACTGCAGAAGAACGCGAGGAACCGAAATCCGTTACGTTCATCATGTCCAGACTTGAGGACAACAAGGAATTGCTCCGCGTGAATCCCGGCTACATGGCAAACCTGAAGGCGATGTCTCTCGTTGAGAGGGAACGTCTTTTGTATGGCAACTGGAAGATCAAAGCAGCAGCCGGTCTCTATTTCAAGAGATCTCAGCTTGGGAATTACTTGGAGATACTTCCGGCAGATATCGTCCAGTACGTAAGATGCTGGGACTTAGCCGCCACAGAAGAAACCGTAAATGGTGACGCGGCCTATACGGCTGGTGTTCTTATGGGGAAGCGTAAGAATGGAAGATACGTCGTCATTGACGTTGTAAATAAGCAAATGTCCGCTGCGGATGTGCGAAATACCATCAAACTGACAGCTCAGCTCGACAGAGCTAAGTACAAGCGCGTCCGTATTAGATTGCCGAAAGACCCGGGGCAGGCCGGCAAAGAGCAGGCGGACTCCTACATTAAGTTTCTGTCTGGATTCGATGTTACAACCGTTGCCGAAACAGGCAGCAAGGAGGCCAGAGCTGAACCTATGGCAGCTCAGTGGCAGGCGGGTAATTTCGATATCATGATCGGTGATTGGAATGAAGAATATCTGCTTCAGCTTGAAAACTTCCCATCCGGTAAGTTCAAGGATATGGTGGATGCTTCCGCAAATGGTTTCGCAGAGATTGAACTTAGGGCGCAGTTCAATTTGAACAATTTGATTTAAGATAAAGAGCAGGAAAGGGTGCAAACGACAATGAACGATACGCATAAAGACCAGCTTGACCGTATCACACGGTATGCGGACATCATATTGAAGCAGACCGGGAAGGCCGTTCGCCCTTTTCGTGAGGATGGCTGGGTCAACCTACTGAATAAGTATGGTACTACGAGGGATACGTCCGAGCAGTACCACTTTGTTGAAGAGGCTGCTGTCCCGGATGACCTGCTTGAGACCATCTACGAGGGTAACGGCCTGTTTGCAAGAATCATTGATACTCCGGCTGAGGAAGCTGTAAAGCATGGGTTCAAGCTGAAGAATGTCAATGACCACTGCATTGAGGACTTCTATATGTCAGCCCTCGATGAGTTGGACTGGGATGAAGTTGCCACAACCGGAATCAAATGGGCAAGACTCTTTGGTGGCGCTCTTGCAGTTATGCTTATCAACGACGGCAGACAGCTTGATGAGCCTGTAGACTGGCGAAATATTCAGTCGATAGATGATATCCGGGTCTACGACCGCTCCCTTATCCAGCCGGACTATTCGAGCATCTATTCGCGCGACCCAAGAGACCCGTTTGGAAGCCGGGGAAGCCGTCTTGGAAGACCTGAATATTACAACGTCTCCAGTATTTACGGAACCTTCACCGTTCATGAAAGCCGCTGCCTTGATTTCTGCAATGGCGTCCTCCCTGAAAGAGCAAGCTCAAGCATCTACCAGCTTTGGGGTATGCCGGAGTATGTGCGTATCAACAGAGCGATTCGTGATGCTGAGGTTGCCCACGGAAGCGCTGTAAAGATGCTGGATAGATCTGTGCAGCCGGTCTATAAGATGAAAGATTTGTCTATGGAACTGGCTACCGATGAAGGCGAGAACCGGGTTCTCAAGCGCCTTCAGGCGATAGACCTTGCCCGTGGCATGATGAATACTCTTGTTGTTGACAATGAGGGTGAGGAATACGACTTCAGGACATTCCAGTTTGCTGGTGTCTCTGATGTTGTTGATGTCACCTGCAACTACCTGTCTGCTTTGACCTGCATCCCGCAGACAATCTTGTTTGGCAGGGCAATCAGCGGCATGAGTTCAGCCGATAATACCACGATGGAGAACTACTACAACATGGTTGATAGGATCCGCAGACGGATGCTCAGACCGAACCTGCGGTATCTGCTTGCAGTCATTTTTCAGGCTGGCGTTGCAACAGGCGAGATTGAGAAAGTCCCGCCAATCAACATTGTATTTGATTCGCTGTGGTCTTTGACTGAGGCAGAGCAGGCAGACCTCGATTTGAAGAGGGCGCAAATCAAGCAGACGAATGCCAATACATCCATGGCCTATATGGGTCAGCAGGTCGTTTCTCCTGAAGAAGTTAGAAAGAGTCTTGTAAAGGCTGGAGACTTTGAAATCGACACCACATTCGATGACGACGACATGAACGAAGAGGAAATGAACGAACTCATCGAGAAGATTCAGAGTAACGGTGGCTTTGCACCTGCTCCTGGTGGCGATTCTCCTGATGCTGCACCTGCCGCCACGAAACTCCCCCAAGACATGACGGATCAGGAGATTGTATCCGCCACACTGGCAAGCCAAGAAAGCACACAGCAACCTCCTACAAGCCCGGAAAACCAGGAATATGACGAGGAAGGTATATCAACTACCCAGAGCGAAAACCACGGCTCAGTAGGTGTTCTAGTCATAAAGGACGGCAAGATTTTGGTCGGCATTCGGAATAACGATTCTGGGAATGGCTTGATTTGTGGCCCCGGCGGTCACATTGAAAAAGGCGAGACTCCTGAATTTGCTGCTGCCAGAGAAACGTCCGAGGAGTTCAGTATCATCCCCAATGAGCTTATCTTCATTGGCCGTGGCGAGGCAGAGCCAGAGGAAGGGCTGGAGCCGTACATTTACCTCTGCACCGATTTTGACGGCATTCCGAAGACTGACGGCGAAGAAATGACCGATGAGGAATTCTTGTCTCTGGAAGACCTTGAAAAAGCATCTGCCTCTCTGTTTGCCCCGTTTGCCTATAGCCTGAAGGTTTTGAAAAAAGAGCTTGGCTTTCGAGTAGATGGCAAAAGAAGGGCAAAACGGAAAAATGCGGATTCAGCGAAAAATACCCTTGACAATACTGAAAAACAAGTTACGATAAACGAAAAGAACTCCACAGGAACCAATGCAGATGGTGCTCCAGTAGGAAATCAGAATGCAAAAGGGCCACACAAAAAGAGTGGAGGAAAAGGCTATGTCGTATCAGCAAAGGAACGTAAGAAACTGAACGAGAGGTTCAAAGGTGTCAAGTCTTCGAAGGGAACTGTCGTGAAAGAGTTCTCCGACCATGCTTTTGACAGAGTTGGAGGAAGAGCGATTTCTGCTGGCAGAATTCAAAAGATGCTTGACTCAACTGATACAAAGCCCGATAAGAGTCTGCCAGATAGAACGTTGTATGACTTTGACGGAAGTCGTCTCGTCCTTGCTGACGATGGAACAATCGTAACTGTTATGTGGATTTGGAACAAGAGGAAGAAATAATGGAAAATATTTTTGAGGATGCCCTGCGAGATTTGACAGAAACACAAATTGACTTCATCTGCAAAGAGTTTGAAATCACCAAAGATGAGCTTTTCTCCGAAAGCGAAGATTCCATTGGAGAAATGTACGACGCTCTGTGCGACATTGAAGTAGCAGAGGTTCCGGTCAGAAATGACGAAGAAGAATCTGAACGCTGCAAGGTCGTGAGTTCAATTGTCACCGTCTTAGGAAATGCGATTGCGGAGTCAAGCGGATATTTTGACGACGAAGATTACTGAATTGCATATCAAAAAGCAGAGTGCGAAGGGGTGACAGTATGAAGGCAAGGTATATTGGTGAGAGTGATCCTCTGAAATTGCTTAACGGAAATGTCTACGATGTGATTTAAGTCGATGAAAAAGTTGGCTGGTATCGAGTCGTAGACGAGACTGGCAAGGATTACCTGTTTCCGCCTGAAAGTTTTGAAGTAGTAGAGGAAGACTTCGATGGTTCAAAGTAATCCGGTGATGCAATATAGTTGAATACTGAAAAGCAGAGCACCATTTTGATGCCCTGCTTTTTTCATCCCTATTTCAAAGGAGAATGCTGCATGGCTAAGAATGTCTCTGTAAAAACTGCTGAAACACTGGACGTACCCCTGCGGATTAAGGCGTGGCCGTTTTATGACATGACGCTTGATGATGAGCAACTTGTCTTTGCGAATGCGGTCTGGAGTCCCGACATTGATATTGTCTTTTGTAATGCAAAGGCCGGCTCCGGCAAGACCACCGTTGCTACTGGCGTTGCAAAGATGCTGGTGGATTACAAGAGATTCAGCAAAATCATCTACATTATGTCGCCATGTGGAGACAGAAAGCAGGGCTGGCTGCCTGGAACCATCACAGAAAAGAGCAGCGTTTACTTTGAAGGCTTCTACCAAGCGTGTGTCAACTGCGGAATCAACCCGACGACTGACTTCAACACAAACAGCATGGTCAACCAGAAGGAGGGCACGGGGTACATTACCTGCATTACCGACACCTACATCAGAGGCTCCAACTTCGAGAATGCAGTTGTCATCATTGATGAGGCGCAGAACTACACCGTACAGCAGCTGAAGACCACGCTTACCCGCGTGAAAGACAATACGAAAATTATTGTAATCGGTCATGACCAGCAGTGCGATTTGGAACGTCCGGGGCAAAGTGGGTTCTTGGTGTATATGGATCATTTCAAAGGAAAACCAAAGGCGGCGACATGTCAGCTGACAACTAACCATCGTGGCTGGGTGAGCCAGTGGGCTGACGAATTATCTGTGGATTCCTTCTGAAAAAGGATACAGACTGCTTTGTCGGAGCCGTTTAGGCTTATCACGATGTTATAGCAGACACCTGTGATTAGGCTATTTACTACCTCAGCGAAAGCCCATCTCCGATTCTCAGACAGATAGAACGTTCCTACAGGATAATTTAATCGAATACAACACTGCGGAGCGGCTTCAATTTGCTGCCCCGCTTTTATTATGCCCAGATGGAGGTTTGCAATTGGATACTTGGCTTAACAAGGGAATGGTCGATATGCTTACCGCCATCCGGGAGAGACACCGAAAGATGTCGAAAGCGCTCAAATACGATGGCTCGACTGCCTCTGACGTTACGTGGATCACCGTAAAAGGGACGCATATCCCTCTTGACGAAAGCGGGACTGCACTTGCTGGTGGAAGACTCACTGGCAGGAACTTTGGTGGCGGGAAAAGTAGTTCATCTGCACCTCACAGAAATTCTTCAGCGCCGTCTATTAGCAGTACCATGAGACCGAAGAACACGGAATACTCGTTTAACCCTGCCTCGGATGATATGGAGGATTTTGTAAGCAACAATGTTGATAAGCTCATGGGCATTTACAAATCTGGCAAGATGCCGGCTGTCCACGAAGAGTTTTACAAATACAGGCTTGCTGATACAAGCAAAGATCTGCATGAAGTCACTGTAGACGATGCCGGAGAGGCGATTTCGAGCCATGTCCGCCAGAGCATCAAAGATGGCTGGATGCGTGAGGCGGACAGCGCCTATAAACCCAAGCTGATTCAGAGCATTTTGTCAAGTCAAGAGTCAAGAAATGCGGCTCTGAACATCATGTACGAGAACTTCAGGTACTATAACCCCGACACGAAGACGAGCTTTGAGGAGTTCCTTGATACTCCTGTGACGATGTACCGTGGAGGACACGGCCAGAATCACACTGGCGATGATATCTTTTCTGCATACAGCTTTGACAAAAAGGTTGCAGAGAAGTTTGCTGGGGAGGGTGGAAAAATCTACACAGCGAAGATCAAGCCGATTGATACTTACGGAAGTCTGTCCACAAATGGAGAATCGGAGATTTTTGTTCCGAGTTACATAGCTCCGAACGGTAATAAAGACTCCACAGATTAAAACGCATGGAGGTGGCAAACACGGAAACGAAGGAAAAAGTTAAGGTGTACATCGACATTCAGAATGGCAAGACCACCTGTGTTTGCCACTATAACAAGAAGCAGTGCGACAAGCACTGTGCAGTCGATGTGCTTGAACGTGATAAGTTCGCTGGTTGGGAAAAAATCATGAGGCAGGACCGGTACGGGAAATCACATATATGAACGGAGTGAAATCATGAATAATAAAGTGATCCATAAAATTGAAGAAATTCGATTCCGGAGAGACACTGTTCACAAGCTCATTTCCAGAATGGATTCTTCTGATGATGTGGAGTGGATAACCGTTAAAGGCACTCACATTCCGATTAAAGATGGGAAAGCGGTAGGTGGGCCTTCTGCTATAAAAGAACGAATTAACGAAGGCGAAGAGCATAGTGCAAGAACCGGAAATAAGAAAGCGGCCACGAAACACGGGGAAATAAAAGACTTGATTTCAGAATTTAAGGATGTGAGGCCCTGGGAGATAACTGCCGAAGATAAGGAAAAGGTTTTTAATGCAATTAAATCATCCGGTATGTATCTGAAACACGACCCGAATGATCTGGATGCTCCTTCTACTGCAATGTCTGAACACCTTGCATATTTGGAGAATAAAAGAATAAACGAAATCTTGAATGGCTATTCCACCATCGACATGGATAGTTATGTCAAGTATTGTCACGAAAAAGGAACTCAGCCAAAGTTGCATGAGCCTCTTGCGGAAGTCGATAAAAGTTCCCTGTGCTCCAAATCTGGTAAACCTCAACATGATGGGACACCGGTGTACAGAAGCTTGGACAAATTCACATGTCTCTCCGACAAGGAAATAAACGCATTTGCTGGATTTGAAGATGATTGGGATCCGGAAGGTTCAAAAAAGATTCGTGAAGCAACAAAAGACGCTCTTGGCGGGTGGAGCGAAGCCGAAAGAAGCGCAGTGCATGAGTATACAAAGCAATACAGTCCAACAAACTATGCCGCTATCAACAAATACTTGGTCAGTGGAGAAGGCGATGAATCAGTCAAAAAGGCTGCTCAGGAAATTACATCGGCTCTAGATCACGAAATCGGAGGTGACTGCGTCACTTTCAGAGGGCAGTCTGACTTGACTGGAATAGTGAATAACCAAAAGCTAGACAAAATTCTCAAGCAAATTGAGAAGGGAAACTATTCACATGCATCTGAACTAACCCAAGGGCTTGAAGGATTAACTGTTACCAACAAAGCGGTAATGAGTACAAGCAAGGTTGAATCATCGAGTGGATACGGACAAAGGCCGGTTCAGATAATTTTCAAGACTCCCAGAACAGCAAAGGCTGTTGACATAACAGGAGCTTCCGCTTACGGCGGTTCGAAGGATGTGGCGTCAAAGGCACTTCTTAACACCGGGCTGTTCGGAGCCGGAACACGAGAAAGCGAAGTTGCATACAGACCTGGTACCTCTTATAAAATCGAAAAGGTCATGTTTTCCAGAACTGTAGATGATAGAGGAAAAAAGGTTAACGGAAAAGTGTTCCTTGTTTGCTCTGTTTTGTAGCTTCACTGGTAAGAGGTATGTTATCAAGATGCCGAAAATGGGAAATTGTACGGTGTGGGATGCTACGAACAGAAGCCCTTGTTTACGCAAGAAGTAACCAGGAGGAACTGATGTAATGAATAATATGCACCACGCTGAGGCGGTTAGACTCTCCGTGCGGCCGGCATTTGGAAGGAAAAAGTCTATTCCATCCAAGTATGTTCCGCTATACCCGAAGAACTCTGAGCGGGAACTGAAGGCACTGACAAACGCATATGTGAGAATCCTGAAAAAGGAGATCAACGACCATCTTCCTGAAATCATGGCGGCATACAAGAGATCCCGCCGTACAGATTCAAGGGAGGATGGTTTCTTCGACTTGACGCAGGAACTTGGGCGGATATTTCAGGACATAGGAAGGAGCGTAGAAAAAAAGCTTAGCGAGTTTGGGCTTCGTGGACGTATCGAGAAGGTTGCCAAGAGGACGCAGGGCACTTCCTACGCTGAGTGGAAGAAATGCGTACAGAAGACGGTTGGCCTAGATCTGATCGACAACTACTACAGCAAAGACTTCTATTCCAGCATTATGCAACCATGGATTGACAACTCTGTCTCTATGATACAGAGCATTCCACAGCAGGAGCTTGGAACGATGCGCAGCATTATTTCTGATGGCTTTCGGGATGAGCTTCCAATCGAAGACATAGCAAAGAACATTCAGGGAGAGTACAACACATCGAAAAGCAAGGCCATGTTCCTTGCGAGAGATCAAATAGGAACGCTCAATTCTGAGCTTACCAGACGCCAGCATGAAGATGCTGGCGTTTCTCGTTATCGGTGGGTTGACTCCGGAGATGGCAGGGTTCGAGACTGCCACCATTCTCTGAATGGCCGTGTCTTCCGGTGGGATGACCCACCGGCTATGTGGACAAGAAGAAATGGCGCTGTGGTGTTTACCGGAAGGAGATGCCACCCCGGGCAGGACTATGGATGCCGCTGCCACGCTGTTCCTGTATTTGACATTGATACCTTGGATCTTCCAATCCAAGGCGCAAATAAGTGAGGAGGACAAAAATGAAAAATGTTCGAAAGATTTGCCACTATGCACAGCAGATGCGGATTGTGTGCGATTCCATCGAAAATTGGGCTGTGAATGCTGAGAGTTGCCCCGACGAGGATGCCGACCCGCTGGCTGTTCAGCTGATGCTCAACCAGCTGGAACAGGCACAGCAGCTGATTCTTGGCCTTACGCAGAGCATCATGGAAGCAGTTGATGATGGCGACGCACCGAATGATGGCGCAAAAGCAGAGTCTGCCGTTGACGCGGAATCGGAGGCTACCGATGATGGAGACTCCGCCAAACAAGCTGAGCCGTCCAATGCGACTGAGATTTCCAACAAAAAATAAGGAGGACACCTAAGCATGGCAGAAAACATCCGCGCACCCGTTCTCGCACACGTCACCCGTCTGGACAGCATTCCGCTGAACCAGACCTATTACACGGCTGAAGGATACCTAGTGGACAGACCGATCGTCACGTCTACAGGTATCTTTGAGTATACCGAAGCTGACGGCTCCGTAAGACGTGAGCTGCGGCTTCCGGAAGATGTCTTCGACCCTGAAAGCCTGAAGTCGTACCGAGGCAAGCCAATTATCATCACGCATGAAGCTGGCCTTATCACCAAAGAAAATGTTGGTGACGAGGAAATCGGCACGATCATGTCTGAGGGGTATCGGAGCGGAGAAGATGTTCGAGCCGAGATCATCATTCATGACACCAATAAGATGAAGTCCACCGGCCTGAAGGAGTTGTCCCTTGGGTACAACCTGGATCTGGAGGAAACCCCTGGTGTCTGGAATGGGCAGAAATATGATGCCATCCAGCGGAACATCCGAATCAATCATCTTGCTCTTGTCCAAGAGGCAAGGGCTGGAGAACGCGCCAGACTGAATATTGACAGTCGGGACGTAAGTAAACAAACGAAAGGAGCACAAAGGATGAAGAAAACCAGAAAGTCCACCCATGGCGACAGCATTCTGACCGATGAGGAACTGGCTAACGCCATCGAGGACTACAAGAAGCGCCGCGCCCAGAACGGTGTCCAGAAGGAGGATGCTGACGAGCCGGAGAAGAATGCGCCCGTAAAGAGTGCAGAACCTTCCAATCCCGCCACAGCAGAGCCTGCCGCTGTTGACACTCCCGTCGATGATAAGGAGAGTGACGATGTTACCTCCAAGATCGAGACGGTTAAGGCCAACAAGGATCGCCGCGATCAGGAAGAGGAGCCTGCCGACAACAAAAAGGCAATGGGTGTCATCACCCAGATGGACGAAGATATCGGCACTCTGCTGGATATCATCGACACCCTGCTGGCAAAGCAGGACTTCGGCAAGAACGCTGATGGCGATGACTGCGGCATCAAGAAGGACGGCAACCCTGATGAACTGGAGACCCTGAAGAAAGACTCTGACGAAGAGGAAGAGCACAACTTCGAGGAGGATGACGATCAGGAGGAAGAGGAAGAAAAGCCTGCCGCTCCCGCTTTCAGCGAGGATGATGACGAAGAGGAAGAGAAAACCAGCAATCCCTTCGTTTCCGACAAGGACAAGCTGAACACCGATTCCGTAGACCGGATTGTCCGTCAGCGCATCAAGATGGGTATGATCGGTCAGAAACTCCATATGGACGGTCTGGAGAATATGTCCATCATGAGCGCCAAGAAGGCAATCGTCAAGGCTGTTCGTCCCGGTATCCGGCTGGATGGCAAGACCCCGGCGTACATCAATGCCATCTTTGATATGGCTTGCGATGAAATCAACAGGAAGTCCGTGAACAGCACCGATGCTCAGAGAGCTCAGATGTTCAGCAAGAAGGGGCGCATGGATGGCCGAGATGCAGGCGATTCTTCTGTCAGCGCCCGTCAGAGAATGATCGACCGTCAGAACAAGAAGGAGGATAAGTAAATGGCACAGTTGAAGTATGGCTACAGCACCCCCGTCGGCGAGGCCGGCGGTATCATCGATCTGGCTCCCTATGCCGTCGATACCTTTACCAATGAGGAAGACACCGGCAAGATGGGCTTCGGCGTTGGCGTTGTCACAGGCACTGCCGCCGGCAAGCAGGTGAAGCTGCCTGTATCTGCAAGCACTGCCGCCAACTTCGAAGGCGTTGTCACCAACCGCCGTACCACCGAGTACGACCTGGAGGGCAAGATTCACATTCGTAAGAACGCGACTGTCGGCGTTATGCGCTATGGCCGCATTTATGTCCGGGTTGCTACCGGCGCTACCCCTGCCTATGGCAAGTCCGTGTACATGCTCAATTCCGGTGATGAGGCTGGCTACTTCACCGATAAGGCAAGCACCACTACCGGTGAGCCTTCCAACACCGTCACTGTCAACCACGTTGCCGTGAAGGGCCGCTTCCTTGGTGAAGCAGACACCACTCGCGGCATTGCTGCCGTTGAGCTGTTCAACGAGGCCAACTGATTGAAGGAGGAAAAAGAATATGGCTAAGAACAAGCACACCCACTACGACGCTGCCGAAGCCCGCATCCTGAGAAATGATGCCATCATCAGTGCAGTGATGGCTTCTGACGGCGCACGGTTTGACAGCGCGGAGGACGCTTCTGTGTTCTTCGCGCGTGAACTGGATTACGTCAAAACCAAGTCCTATGACGTCCAGTACCCCGAACTGACTGCGCTGACTCTGTTCCCCATCAGCCATGAGGCGGATGCCGGTGCAGAGACCGTCACCTACTACACCTACGACAAGTCCGGCATGGCGAAGATCATCGACAACTACAGCACTGACTTGCCCCGCGCCGATGTCACCGGTACTCCCAAGACCGCGCAGGTTCGCTCTCTGGGCGATTCCTACGGCTATTCCGTGCAGGAAATGCGGGCATCCCGGCTGGCTGGTAAGTCTCTGGACACCCGTAAGGGCGAGTCCGCGCGTTACCAGATTGACGCCGCCACCAACAAGCTGGCATGGGCTGGCGATGAGAAGCACGGTATTCTGGGCGTCCTGTCTACCGGTCAGAACATCCCCCTGTACACTCTGTCCAACAACGAAGCCGGTACTTCCACCGCATGGAAGGATAAGACCGCTGACGAGATTCTGGCCGACGTGAACGGCATGGCTGCTCAGGTGTCCAGAACTACCAAGCACGTTGAGCGCCCCGACACTCTGTGTGTCCCTGCTGACGTGTACATGGATATCTCCACCCGCCGTCTGGGCGAGACTGGCGAAACCGTCCTGTCCTTCCTGCTGTCCAAGTCTCCTTATCTGAAGAACGTTGTTCCTGCAGCCGAGCTGGATCACGACAGTAAGGACACTAACCCCTACGCTGCCAGCGGCAGCCAGGGCGTTGCCTTCCTGTTCAAGAACGACGAGAACAAGATGACCCTGGAGATTCCCATGCCCTTCATGCAGCACCAGCTTCAGGTGAAGAACCTGGAGACCATCATTCCCTGCGAGTCCCGTGTTGCCGGCATGATCGTCTACTATCCCATGTCCGCCCTTATCGCCGTAGGCGTTTCCAAAGGGGCGTAACACAATTTCACAGTGAGGGGCGGTTTATCCGCCCCTTTGCTGTTCATGATGCTCACACGAAATTTTTGGAGGTAAACTATGAAAATCACGAACGTAACCGCAAAGGTGATCGGCGTTCTGGGCACTGACCTGATGCCCGATCAGAGCATGGATATTTCCGCAAAGAATGCAGCTACCCCCAGCATTGCCGTTCTCATCAAAATGGGCCTGCTGGCTCTGGATAACAGCGCAGAGGCGAAGAAAGCGATGGAGGATGCAGCCATGGAAAAAGCACGGAAGCAGGTCGTTGATGAACTTCGTGCTGCCGGCAAGCTGAAAGAAGATGTCAATGAAGCCGCTGTCGAAGCTGAAGCTCCCGTCGCTGAAAAGCAGGCTCCCAAGGAAGCCACCGGCGAAGTTGAGACTCCCATCATTGAGAAGCAGGCTCCCAAGAGGAGAGGCAGAGTCCCTAAGATCCCTGAAGTGCCTGCCGAATAAGCTGGAGGAACACCATGACAGTTATTGATATGGTGCGGATGCTGAGCGGAAGTGAGTTCAATGATGTGAGTGACGAGGACATCAACAACTGGGACAAGTTTGTAAGCCCTATGGTAAGTAAGCGAGTTCTGGGAAGCCTGTACAACCAGGCAAAAGCTCTCCTGATTTGCCACAAGATGACGCTTAGCGGTATCGGTGACAATGGTATGGGGGAACTCGGAAAGGTGAAGAACAGCTACACTGCATCCAGTGTGTCCGATGGCGGCACTTCTATCAGCTTTGCCAATGGTGGCGCAGGGAACACATCCATGAACGCTGAGTTTGCAATGACCGTCTATGGAACGCAGTATTTGCAGTTGATAAGATCCTGCGTTGTGCCGATTCACGTTTCTGGGGAGGGATGCTCTGATGTCCTGCCTTGACACGATATACAGACAGACGATTACGCTTTTCAACCGTATTCCCGGAAAAAATGGAGAACCGACCACATGGATTCCGACAGTAATTGAAGGAGTCCATCTGATTGTCACCAAATCTTCCTCATGGAACGGGCATGGCGGGAGTGCATCCGATGATGTAAAGCTGAATATCCGATACAAACCGAGCGGTAACGATGCTCTCGTCCGTTGCAGAACCTCAGCCGAAGATGAGACCATATGTCTCAAGAAATGGTATGAACCGAAAGCCTGGAGAAAATTGCCTGAGCCGGAAAATGGTCTGACATTTTCTTTCGGAGAGAATGACGACTTTGATTTTTTCATAGAAGGCGTTTTTGATGAATTCGATTCCCCTATTTCTGACCAGAACTTCGAGAGAAGAGGGTTCTACAACTACATGAACGCTGAGTATGACAACGTGTTCGTGATTTCGTCTGTCAGCAAGCACGACCTGATACCGCATTTTGAAATTACAGCGAGGTGATATGCGTGAGTTTCTTCGACCCATCCTTCAAGGATATTACGATCAATAAGGAGTATATGAAGGCTCATGTCAAGCTCTCTGTTTTTGGAGGACGATTCAAACGGGCGCAGGAATGGCTTGACAAAGAAATTGTCAAGCGCATGACTCCGTTTGTTCCCAAGAAGACTGGCACATTTCTTGGCAAAATCGTCAGCGGAAATGCTTCGAGGGTCGGAACCGGCAGAATTATAACCTCTGTTCCCCCGCAGGGAAGAGCGCTTTATCCCGGTGTCTCCAAAAGTGGACGACCGTACCATTGGACAAATCCAAGCACGCAGCCATACTGGGGAAAGTACACCGTTCAGACCTACAGAGGAGAACTGAACAGTGGCGTAAACCGAATCCTGCATGGGGAGGACACGAATGGATAAAGAAAAGCAATATCCGCTTGACGTAGAAGGCGCTGATTACGTCACGGATGCCCTGATGAATACGCTCAATAGCTATCCGGGACTTCTCAGCAATGAGAAGTTCCTTTTTTCTAGCACGAATCTTTCCGATGGACTGAATGTTGCTGCAACATCCGGCGCTGTCATCGTCGAGGAGCATGAGAGCGTTACAGGGCATGTCTGGCAGATGTGCGCCTATCCGTTCATGGTCATCATGAGAGCTTCCGGCCTCAATTCAGACCGGAAGATTGAGGCTAAGGAATGGATGGATAAGCTTGCCGAATGGCTTACCCGGAAAGCTGTCACAATCGATGGCAGTACGTACCAGATGAAGAAATGGCCCGAACTGTCTGGGGACAGGGAAATTCGGCGAATTGTAAGAAATACCCCGGCTTACCTTGCGGAAGTTACTCCCGACAAGGTTGAGAGCTGGGTTATGGATCTGACGATTCAATATCGTCAGGAATTTGACAGATGAGAAAGGAGAGGAAACCCAATGTATGCAAGAAAATACCTGTTTCATTTTCTTGATGCAGGCTTCAATCGTATGACCGCTGAAGATGGCACTCCGCCTGAGAATACGAACTATGTCCGGCTCGGCAAGCATCTGGAGCAGTACAACGAAGAACTTAACCCGCAGGTGAACACGACCAACAACATCCTCGGCGAACAGGTTGTTATGTTTACCGGCTATCAGGTTTCCAGCACCGTCGAACCGTACTATGCCGAAAAAGACGATCCGCTGTGGGAAAAACTGCAGACGATCGCAAACGAGCGCATTACCGGAGACGGCGTTGAGACAACCCGAGTTGATGGCCTTATGGATGAGGAAGGCACTGTCCTGTGGGCGTACATCGAGAGCTGCAAGGTCATTCCGTCTTCCCTTGGCGGCGATACATCCGGCGTTCAGGTTCCGTTTCAGGTACACAACAATGGCAACCGCCACAAGGTCAACTTTGACCTTGCCACCAAAAAGGCGACGAAGATCACACAGTGAAGAAGGCAACGGGGCGGCCTAAGCGCTGCCCCGTGTTCAAACAAAGGGAACATATAACTGGAGGTAAATGTTATGAGTGAAGAAACGAAAAATACGGTTCCTGTTGCAACCGAGAACATGGATTCCATTGTCATTGATGATGGTGCCGTAGAAGTGGCGATTCAGAATCAGTTTGGGGAACGAATCGGTACATTCCGGTTCTACCCGACCGATGTCAACATTGTGAACCGATACAACGAGGTTGCTGACCAGTTCGAAAAGGTCGTTGCGCCTCTGATAAATGCGAACATCAATCAGGATGGCGAGGGCGAAGACAGTACATCTGTCGATATTCTGAATGAAGCGGGCAATAAGATGGTTGAGCTGATGGATTACGTCCTGAACGGCAATTCCAGAGAAGCGTTCTTCAGCAAGACCCATATTTTCACGCCGATGGGTGGCGTTTTCTTCTGCGAGAAGGTATACGATGCCATCGGCAAATACATTTCCAAGCGGTTCGACGCTGAGGTAAAGCGTGTGAACGTCCGGATGAAGCAGCATATGCACGGCTACAAAACCGGAAAGCACGCTAAGGGCAGACAGTAATGTTTGGCCTTCCGACGACGCTCAGCGTCAACGGCAGGGACGAGCCTATCCGCTGGGAGTATACGGCGGTTCTGGATATCATTTCGACGATGAATGACCCTGAACTTGAAGATATCGAGAAGGTTTATGCAACTCTCTGGATTATGTATGAGAACTTCGAAACATTCCGAAAGGAAGACTATAAGCCGGCATTCGAGGCTATGTGCGAGTTTATGAACAACGGAGCGGAGGAAAAGGACTCCGGTGGCGTCAGGACAGTTGACTTTGAGCAGGATTACAACCTGCTGATTCCAGCAATCAACCGTGTTGCCGGAAAGGAAATCCGCTCTGTTGAGGGAATTCACTGGTGGACTTTCCTTGGGTGGTTTATGGAAATGGGCGAATGTACTTACAGTACAGTTTTGTCCATTCGGAATAAGCGGAAGAAAGGAAAGAAGCTGGAGCAGTGGGAGCAAGAGTTCTATTCCGCTAATAAAAATCTGGTTGATATTCGCCGCAAGCTCACAGAAGAAGAGAAAGAAAACGAAAAATGGCTTAATTCGCTGCTTGATTAAACGACATGAAGGGAGGCTGACTGCGTGGATGATGTAATCACTCTTGTTGTCAATATGAACAAGAAGGGGTTTGAACGGGGATGTGCTGAGCTGAAAGGCGCAATTACATCACTGTCAAAGAGCGCCAGCAAAATGGGCGGATCTTTGAAAAGCGCACTCCCGGCTATCCTAGGTGTAGGTTCTGCATACCAGATAATCACCAAGGCAGTCAGCACCTTCATGTCTCAGAATCAGCTCCTTGCAAAGCAGATGAACGCTGTATGGACGGCTTTTGGAAACCTACTCGGCCCGATTATCAGTCAGGTTGTAAGTTGGGTTACGACGGCTGTTTCTTACTTGCTATCGTTTCTGAAACTGCTTGGTGTCACTGGGAAAACGGCTTCACAGTTATCAAAACAGGCAAAGCAGTCTGGCTCAGATCTGAAGAAGACGATTGCCGGTTTCGACGAACTGAATCTACTCCAGGATAATTCCGGAGCAGGTGGTGCTTTGCTGCCAGATGTTGACGTGCCCGATTGGATGAAGGATTTCGCTGACCTCATCAAAAACGGTGATTTTGGCGAAGCCGGCAGACAACTGGCAGCAAAGCTCAATCAGATGGTCGATGATATCGACTGGGAAGGAATTGGAAAGAAGTTGGCTTACGCCTTTAAAGGCGCAATCGACTTCCTCGGGAATGTGATCCGGGACTTCGATTTTCATAGTCTCGGCGGGAAGTTTGCAAATCTGGTAAACCAAATCCTGCATGTTGATACATCAAGCGAGGATACATGGAAGAATCTTGGGGAGATACTGGTAAGCAAGTTTACTATCGTATTCGACACGATTACCGGCTTCCTTGAGAATATTGATGCTGGCGCGTTGGCAAAAGCAATATCCGATATCCTGATAGGTGCGCTTGAGTCAGTATCCGATTCTATTGCAAACGCTGACTGGAAGAAAATCGGCGAAAACATAGGAGAGTTTTTCGAAAACATCGACTGGAAGGGAATTGCTGAAGCAATATGGGGGGCGTTTACAGAGGCGTTTTCCGCTGCGTCTGATCTGTACGAAGGGCTTCCTGATTGGCTGCAGGATGTTGCTGCCGGGGTCGGGGCTGTTGTTGCAGCTGCGAAGGGAATTGAGATTTTCACCAAAGTTGCCGAGATAATTGAATCGATAAAGAACCTCGGCATAGTCGCAAAACTTGGAGAGGTAGTTGAAATTGTCAAAAGCGGCGCTGGCACTTTGAATGAAGCTATTGCTACAGTCTTTGGCCCAGGATCTGTAATCGCCGGTATTGCTGGCGTTGTAGGCGGGTCAATTCTTGCGTTTACGAATTTCTTTGACATGCTGAAAAAAGGATTTAGCTGGATCAAAGAGATCCTTATGGTGATAGGTGTCGCAATCGCGGCTGTTGGCGCAATCATCCTTGGAGCACCGGCTGCGGTTGCTGCTGTTGTCGCCGCGATTGTTGCCGCTGTGGCAACGGCAATCGTCCTGATAAAAGAACACTGGGAAGAAATCAAGCAGTGGTTTTCGGATACCTGTCAAGCGATTGGCAATTTCTTTTCGAACCTGTGGACTTCGATTACCGCTGCGGCTTCCAAAGCTGTAGAGAGTATAGGCAATTTCATGTCTAAGTGCGTCGAGAAAATAAAAACTGCATGGACGAGCTTCAAAGGGTTTATGTCTTCCCTGTGGAGCGGCATTGTTAATGGCGCAAAGAGCGCAATCAACAGTGTAATTGGCGTCATCAACAAGATGATAAGTGCGGTGACTAATGGAATCAACGCACTGTTTCGACTCCTCAGCTTCAATGTCAGGCTGCCCGGAGGGAAAAGCATTGGATTGAGTCTTCCGCAGGTGACTGCACCGCAAATTCCCTATCTTGCAAAAGGCGGCGTTCTGAAGAAAGGCCAGATGGGCTTACTTGAAGGTGACGGCGCTGAAGCAGTTGTACCGTTGGAAAAGAACACCGGATGGATTTCCAAAATGGCTGATGCCTTCCTTGCCAGCGTCAAAAAGGGAGACCACAGCCTTACCGGAAACGCAAGCGTGCTTGGAGCATTGAGTTCCATAGCAGATAACGTATCTTACCGTTCTCCAGCTGTCGCTCAAGGCACTATCACCCCGTATAGCGTGGCTACCGCATCCGGAGGTACAAATTCCACTGTTGACAACTCCGACGTTATAGATGCCATTATGGCCCTCATAGATAAGGTGGATGACATCTTGGCACTGATTGACAACATTCAGTTTGTTGCCGACTTTGGAGATAGCATTCGTGCTCTGGCTCGAAAGATATCGAAAGAGCAGAAAAAAGATAAGATTTCGGAGGGGAGATAAATGCCGTACTTCAAGATCAATGGCCGCGACATTACAAAGTACATCAAGATGGATGGCTTTAAGGAATCCGAAAATGATATTGATTCTGCAAAGTCGGGCCGTGCAACAAACGCGCTGATGTACCGTGGAAAGGTTGCCGAAAAGAAACGGGCAGATATTGAGTGTGTCCCCGTGAAGAAAGAGGTCATCGACTGGATGATGCCGATTCTGAGGAAGCAGTATTTTACCTGCGAAACAGATTTGTTTGCTGGAAATGCTGAGTTGACTCTCGAAATGTACAATTCCACACGGAAATACAATGTCGCCATCATCGATGTATTTGGATGCGCTTGGTATACCGGCGTTTCCTTCAATGTCGTAGAAAGATGATTCTCAGGTGAGCATATGCAAAGTACGAGCGAACTTCATAAAGACCTGCTTGCGAAGAATCCGACGGTAGAAACGACTATCGCCATTGGGGAAGCCGGAACTCTGATTGACAAGGCTGGCAACGGAATTACATTTGGTGGATTTCGTATACTGGTCGATTCTGGAGGGCCAGACAGTGGCTATGACGATTCATTGATAATTAACATCTCAACTGACGGGCAGGCGTTTCCTGATGACAACCCGGCGATAGGAACAGCACAAATCGGAACGATTGAAGTTGATATGTTTGCACCTGCTGGAAATATTCCAAAAGCCGGAAAGCTATGCCCGTATGCAAGGCTGAGAGACGAGGATGTTCATTCAGAATGGATACAGCAGGGCGTTTATTATATCGACGAGAGAGAAACTACGGATGAAGACGGGATAAAAAGGATAAGCCTTACCGGATATGATGCCATGAGGTTCGCCGAACAGCCGTATCCCAATAGCTACATTGACTGGCCTGCAGTTGATGTGCAGGTTGTCAAGGAAATTGCGGCTGCAATCGGGGTGGGAATCGACCAGAGAACGCTGGACGTGATGACAAGCGCCTTCAAAGTGCCGTACCCTGCAAATTATTCTTGTAGAGAGACGCTTGGGCATATTGCAGCGATGTATGTCGGAAACTTCGTGATGAGCAGTATTGGCGAGCTGCTTCTTGTCCCGCTTTTCGGGTTGCCAAAAGAAACAAGAGCCCTGGTCGGTAAAGATGATCGAAGACGGATAACGTTTGGAGGTGTTGGTATTCTTGTTTAGCAAATCGTATGTTGGCAGTAAAGTCCTTGGCAAATTTACGTCCGACAACGAGATAGTATACAGCAAGGTCGTCATCAACGTTGACGATGACATCTCATACGAAGCTGGGACTGAAACTGGTAGCACTCTCACCGTTTCGATACCTTTTGGCACTCAGAAAATGGCAGACGAAATGCTTGAGAGGGTCAAAGGAAAGTTCTATCACCCGTACAATGCGGAGACGGCAATTATTGACCCGGCTGTAGAAATCGGAGATGCTGTTGAAGTAAACGGAGTTTACGGCGGTGTGTACAAGATGTCGAAGAACTTTGACAGCTTGTATTCGGCTGATATCAGCGCTCCCGCTAAAAGTGAAATTGGAAACGAATATCCGTATTATTCTTCAGAAACTCGTGAAATTGTCCGGCAGAGGAAAGAGACCAGAGCTTCTGTCAAAATTTTGACTGATGAAATTGCGCTAGAGGTATCCGAACGTGAGAAACAAGGGAAAGAACTCACAGCAGAGCTGAAGGTTCATAGCGAGCAGATTTCTGCAAGAGTGACCAAAACTGGCGGAAGTAGTTCGTCCTTCGGTTGGGAGCTGCTTGACGATTCCTGGACGGTCAAGGCCAATAATACCACGGTGTTCCAGATCACCAAGTCCGGTGCGGAAGTCCGTGGAAAGATCACCGCCCTTAGCGGGAAAATCGGCGGTTTCGACATCCAATCGGACTACCTAAGCTATAACAATCAGGTCTGGAACGGCACCAACAGCCGGGGTATTTACATTGGTGTCAACGGCATTCAGTGCGGCTCTGAGGCTAACGGTGTGCAGATTACGCCGACCGGGAATCTGTACGCTGAGAATGGCTATTTCCGGGGAAGCGTCAGCGCCGGTATGATTGACTACGGTGGTAACGATGGGTACCTTGACGGGTCAGGTCTTGCCAGTCACAGTGTCTACGGCTCGGAAATCGGCTACAACACCATATCCACGGCCTATACCAGCGGAGGTATCAATACCTCCCTTGGGTATGCGGATTTTGCAAATGGTGTGTTCAATGGGTGGAATACAGCATCTATGTTATCAACCGAAGACAGAGGACTGATAATTGGAGGCCATACGATAGCTGTAGCTTCTACATCGTTTAGGGATGGAAACGGCAGAACAATATCTCTACAATACCTAACATGGATTTGATATGACCGATTATACTAGGAGGTTTCTATGGAAAAACTGAAAACCGCAACAGGAAAAGAATTTGATTGCGATTATTTTAACCCCTTTCCCCAGGCGAGGCAAATCAATCTGCGGGTACTGAATACGCCGCTGCCGACAGTAGCAACTGTGTTTGCTGACCCGCAGGAAACCGTGCAAATGTGGTGGGAAGAGCAGTACGCCGCCCAATATACGAAGCTAATCGCTATCGTACCGGAAACCGGCGCTGTTCGCGTCGTGCTGGGAAAGGAGTAACGAATGAACCCTGTAATGAAACTTAGGGCAGTCCTGAATACCCTTGATGGCGTTCAGGTCGCAGGACGGGAAAACTGGGACAGGATGCTGGGCAGTATGCAGGCCATTGAAGAAGTGGTGCAGGCGCTGTCTGCGCCTCCTGCACCTGACAAGGAGACTGAACAGGAGAAAGCAGATGGCAGATAAAGCAATATCCGAGCTGATTGCAGCAGAACAGATAAAAGCCGCTGACCTTTTCGTCCTGGAACAGGACAGCGCGGCAAAGAAGCTGACGGGACAAATTCTGCTGAACTGGCTTACCGCCGCCGCTGACGGCCATGGCGGTATCAGCAGCATCGTAAAGCAGTCCACAAGCGGCCTGACGGATACATACCGCATTACCATGGCAGACACCACGACCTTTGATTTTCCCGTTAAAAACGGTAGGGGAATCACCGGAGTTTCCAAAATCTCCACCAGCGGGCTGGTAGACACGTACCGTATCACCTACAACGACAGCACCAACAGCACGTTTACCATCACGAACGGCGCGAAAGGTGACAAAGGCGACAACGCATACGTCTGGATTCGGTACGCGGCGCAGAAGCCCACGGCAGCTTCTCATAGCTTCGGTGTTCTCCCTGACAACTGGATGGGCGTATACAGCGGCAATTCCGCAACTGCCCCAACGGACTGGACGAAGTATCAGTGGTTTGAGATCAAGGGCGAAAAGGGTGACATCGGGAACCCGGCTCTGTTGACCAGTCAGTCCGTAACATATCAAGCTAGCACATCCGGGAATGTTATACCTTCCGGAAACTGGCAAGGCAGCATTCCAACGGTAGCACAGGGCGCTTACCTGTGGACGCGAGTTGCAATGACGTTCAATTCCGGAACCCCGATTTATGCCTACTCCGTCTCCCGCATGGGCTTGGATGGCACCGGTGCTGTATCCAAAGTGTGCGGCAAAGAACCTAACTCCAATGGCAACGTTGAGCTAGAAGCTGAAAATGTTGGGGCGTTGCCTAGTGCTGGCGGTTTAATGACCGGAAATATTGTCATGAACTCCCATCAAATTAAAGCATTAGGTGCGCCCACGGACAGCGCTGATGCCGCAACCAAGGGGTACGTAGATACGGCGTCAAGTAATGCCAAAACAGTTGCAAAGACTGCAACGTTAACTGCTGCCGGTTGGTCTGCCAGCGCCCCGTATACCCAGTCTGTTACGGTCTCCGGTCTGACGGATACAAAACGTGCGATGGCTTATCCAGTGTACGGGAGCAACACGGCCACCAATCTTGCGCTGAAAGAGGCCTGCGGTATGGTGAGCTTCGCTTCCCGGTCGGGCAGCGTGCTGACGTTTACCTGCCTTGAGGACAAGCCAACGGTGAATATTCCGATTACGGTGGAGGTGTACGTATGAGCATTGCGGTGCCTTTATATGGATTTGGTGCCAGCGGCGGCACAGGCGGCACCCTGACCGTCACAGCCCCGGCGAACGTCACTGCGACTGTTTCCAAGGACGGCAAGACGAAGACCAAGAACTCCGGAACAAGCGGCGTAGTGGTCTTCAAGGGGCTTGCAAGCGGGACGTGGACGGTTACCATCACCGGTGACGGCAAGACCGCTCAAAAGAATGTTGTGGTCACAACCGATTATTCAACCGTGATTGCATTTTTCGCAGCTACCATCAACATCACCTACCCCGCCGGTTCAACCTGCACTTGCTCTGACGGCACAACGACCTTATCCGCCCCTGACACCAGTGGTACATGGGTATGTACTGTGCCAAATGCTGGAAAGTGGACGGTGAGTTCCACCGATGGGGATAAGTCAAAAAGTGCCGATGTCGTGATAACCACCGATGGCCAGACCGAGAGTGTCACGCTGCTATATATCACCCATCTTTTCAACAATGGCGATACTTGCGACGCAATAACTGGTGGGTGGGGCACTGGTACTACTTCCAGCGGCTCGGCTAGTATATCAGGGCAACAAATTAGTATAGCAGCCAACGCCCAAAAAACTTTCTCGTGTGGTACGAAGAATAAGATCGACGTAAGTGAGTATGAAGCACTTTCAGTAGCAGTAGATTCAATAGGTGGAGGAAGTCTTAGCGTCTATCTGTATGCTACTTCGGCTAGTAACCCAGCCGCAAAAGTCACCACGAAAACAACTGGTACAGTTAGTCTTGATATTTCGAGTGTCTTTGGAGCAAATACTGTTATGCTATCTTTCTATAGTGAAAAAGGCGGCTCGGTCAAAGTGTCAGAAGTTAGTCTAATGTAAGTGAGGTGGCCTAAATGAAAACAATATATATTGATTCCGATTTTAGGTGTCACCTAATTAACCCAGATATCACATATACCGCCGTAGAAACGGATGCTTTCGATGGCAAATGCGACACCTACATTGAGGGATACCGCTTCATCCCGATGGGACAGACGTGGACACGTGCTGATGGCGTGGTGTTCGCTGGCGAAATGATTGCCCCGTGGAAGCCGTGGGCGGAGCTGGACGCTGCACAGCGGGAGTATGAGCGGGAGCAATACCAGACGGTTGTTGCTCAGAATGCCGAGTACGAAGCCGCGTTATCCGAAATCGAAACCGCGCTGGGGGTGAACGCATGACCATCGAAGAACGCAAAAACGCCATCCTTGCGAAAAT
>ERZ773108.272-NODE-272-length-58357-cov-11.152996_pt1 | contig 58357 bp, 48 predicted proteins | sample MGYA00580570_ERZ773108 | MGnify/ENA primary metagenome ERZ773108 (study PRJEB29015, sample SAMEA2737840) | human gut metagenome | biome: human gut; feature: human-associated habitat; material: faeces | place: China | collected 2012 ...
TTACTCGCATACGACATCGAGACACCGCCATTCGGGTTCGCGTTGTAGTAGCCACGATAAACCACACGGCCTGATGCCGAACTGAACCAGTACTTGTCAGAATAGTAGGTGGTGGACGAGCCATTCATGGCTCCAACAGGTATCACGGCCATCAGCTTGCCATGTGCCACAGTGGTTATCCAGTAGTCGCTGTTGGTCATACCTTTTATCATAAGGGCTGTACCGTCAGGTAGCCAGATACGCCACTTGCCGACGTTACCGCTCGTGTTCGGCAAGTCCACACCGTCCATCATGTCGTACTTGTTTCCGTAGATGTCCTCGTAACCTATGCAGCAGATGTTGTTCACCTGAGTCACCTTTGTGGCTCCGTACTCGTCTTTCTCTATATACCAGGCATACAGGTGCACGCCTGCATCGGAGGTGTTGTTTGTCACATTCGGGTTGATTCCGCTTGCCTCCTCAAAGCCAATGGTGTCCTGCATACCTCTTGACGCTGTACCGCCGGTTGTTCTCATATAGGAATGCTGGCCGGCACCGCACTGTTCCTGCATATTCCTGCGCCCATACTTGGCATAGCTCAAGTTGGCAATACGGAAGTGCATCAGCGCGTCTATCTGCTGCATGCCTCGCTGCACGCTGTAATAGTGGAAGTCCGTCCATGACATACTGCCGGTGGTGCTGTTGCCTGTTATGGCAGAGCGCAACTTGCTGCCGACTACCGAGCTGCCCACAACGGCGCACAAGTGCTCGTCATTGGCGAACCACTCCGGCTCCATGTCCTCTATCTTCTCACTGTTGGAGAGGACTACCTTATCGAACTCTGCCGTGTTCAAAATGGAGAAATACAATGCCGTCGCACCTTCCGGAACATCTGATATAAGATACATACCGGCCTCGAAACGGCTGCCCAGAGTCGGAACCACGATGTCTTTCACCACATTACCGCTTGCATCAGCAAATATTGAGCCTACGAGATTGGTTCCTGGCACACTCGGCCAGCGTACTTTCTTGTAACCGCAGACATCGACCATACATACGGAATAGGTGCTGTCTGTGCTGTAGGAGTTCTTGATGGTGTCCTTGCCGCTCATTATCTTCTTTCCGCTGGTATAACCGCCTTGACGTGCCTTGATGTCCGCAAGCGTAAGCACGCCCACGTTCGGCACCGTCGGCATGTGGTCCTTGTCCCTTGAACTGTAGCAGCTGTAGTTCTTGCCGTTCAGGAAGTCGTTGATGCCCTTGCTCCAGAAGAATGGCTCATACATCATCCAGTCGCCCTCCGTGCCGTCCAGCTTTGCAACCGTGCCATCATAATACTTGTTGCTGTCCGTGTCTGCAAGTGGGCAATATGTCATCTCACCGTCAAGGTTGTTCACCACGGTATCCACATTGGCGATGTTCACATTTCTTGTCGTAGCCTTCTTTGTCACCTTCGCCAGCACACGGTGGCGGTTCTTGAAGATTGCCTCTATGTGCCCGCTCGGCTTGTAGTCGTTGCCGTACTTGTAGCCCGTTCCGTTGTCAAGATTGGAGATATTCGCATCGTCTGCCACACTCTCGTCGCTCTCCAGCATGGTGTATTCGGGCTGTACAATGTTCAGTTCGGGGAAGTGCCGTTGCAGTGCATCGTACTCTTCATCGGCCTTGTATTGCGTCAGTCGGTATGTGCCCACCAGTCGGCAGGTATCCACGTTGCCACCGTTCTCGTCCACGCCGCCAATCGCCATCAGCGAGGTCAGCAGGCTGCCGTCGCCCTCCATGTCGATACCAGTCACGCGCAGATACTTTACATTGGTACATCTTGCATACAATGTCTGCCAGTCTATGCCGGGACAATTATCCACCACAAAGCGTGTGATATTGCCCGTGCCCTCTAATGTCAGGCCACTTGTCCTCAGTTTGCCCAAATAGCGCAACTCCAGCGTCTGCAATGTCGCAGGCAGCGTCACGCTCGTCAGCGGTGCGCCCTGTGCGAAGTTCACGCCTGTCAGTGCCGTCCGGCCTGCTTTCAGTGTCTCCAACTTCGTGTTGTTACTCAGGTCTATGCCTGTAAAGGCTGTGGACTTCAGACCGGTCATGCTCAATGTCCGCAAGTTCCGACAACCGTTTACCAACAGGGCGTTCAGCGTTGTCTGTGCCTGGGCACAGCTCACGTCCAGCGTCCTCAGTGCCGTGCAGTTGTTCAGGTTCAGCGTCTGCAGTATAGCGTGGCTCACGTCCGTCAGGTCAAGCCCCATGATGCGGCTTGCGCCGTAGATGTACTGCGGGTCGTTCACAATGAGATCTGTATCCAATGTCAGATTTACCGTGCTACCCGTGTCCTCGGCCAGCACCGCACTTTGGTGAGGCGTTCCGCTTGTGTAGCCGTATCCGAAGTAGTAACGCTCGCTTGCCGTGATTCTTATTTTGCGGTTATCCGAGCCAAATTTGTAGCCGAAGTAGGTCGCAAAGCTGTCCTTTCTGTATGTGCCGCACACATACTGACTGTCAAGCAGGGCGAAGCGGTTCTGAATGGTGAAGGTGCGGTGGGCGTACCGGCTGCCCTGCAACGCGTACAGGTAGTCGTAGTAATTGGTCGTTCCGTCAGCACTCGTCACGCCATCCGTGAGCGGTTTGATATACTTATAGATACCGTCCTTGTTGTAGATGCGCTCGCACCAGTTGCCCATCTGCTTCTCGTTGAACACTTTCAGCACATATTCCAACGACATGGTAGAGCGCAGCTTGTCGGCCACCTCGCGCAACTTGTCGGGGCAGCCTCTCACCAGCTCCCACAATACCGAGTCATGCCCTGCAAAGGCATACGAGCCGATGCTCTCGTCCATCGTCTCCCACGTTATCGTGTAGTCGTACTTCAGCACCGAGTCATTCCGCTCGCCGAAGATGGTATCCATGTCGTAGGGAATGAAGTACCATATCTTGCCGTCCCATGTCACGAGCATCATGTTCTTCGCGCGGTTATCGACAGCCATCAGGTAGTCGGTTATCAGATACCATGCAAAGGGCGAGTCGTTGCCGAAATAGCCCTCATATTCGTTCAAGAACTTTGTCGGGTTGCCCTTGCACGAATAAATCCATTCCCAAAGGCGTTTCACAGCAGCCTTGTCGTCCTCGTGCGCCGTCGCCCATGTGTCATCGGCCTTGAAACGGAACTCCAGTGCGTCGTCAAACGAGTCCATGTTGCTCGTACCGAACAGACACAGTGCCTCAGAGTTGTTCAGAAACTCCAGACAGATGCACTTGTTGCGTTCACCATTGAGTGTTGCTTCGTCATTGAAACCCTCGATACCCTCAAAGCCGTAGATGATGCCGCTGCCGCTCTTCTCGTTCAGGAAGTTGTACTTGCCTAAGTACACGTTCTCACCTGTCCCGTCGTTGTCATAGAACAGGTCCATAGGGAAACCGTCCACGCCGATTCTCACGTCGTAGTTGCCTTTGTATGCCGCCTGTGGCGGAGTCAGCCAGCCGCATTTCTTCCAAATATCGTTCACGATGCGCACACCGCCGGGGTTGTGCGTTGAGGACGAGTCCGAGAAGTCGGCTTTCAGACAGAAAATGTCAATGGGACGTGCCCCCGGCTTGAACGAATACTTGAAGTCAGGAACATCCACTCCGTTCACATACAACTTCGTGCCGTACTTGCTCTCTCTTGAGAAGTATATGCGGTAGTTCTTTCTCGGGTAGGTCGTCGATGATGTTCCCTGTATGCGCAGACCGCACTGGTAGATGATGAAGTCATACTCCTTGCCGTAGGCCGAATAGAAGTATATATCGACCGGCACCTCGAACTTCTTGTTGTTCGTCTGGTTCACTAAGTTAACGTCGCCCACGATGCGCATCACGCTCTTGCCCATCGCCCTCAGCTTGTCTATATCGACATCAGTGCCCTCGTCGTCCATCACCTGGTTCTTCTCGAACAGAAACACCATCTCATCGCTCGTCGGGCGGTCCACCATGTAGTTGGCAAGTTCCTCGTCATCGCCCAATGCACGGTTGTATATGCGCAGGTTCCTTACCTCCACGTCCGCGCTCTCACTCGTTATCCTGATGTTAGCCGGCTCTTCCTGCAGAAGGCTGTCTGTCGGGGCGTACTGCTTTGCACCGCTCAATATGCCGTTCACATACAGTTCCATCAGCCGGTTGCCCTTCTTCTCCTGGACCACGAAGGCTATCTTCAGTGTCATGCCGCTCGCGAACTTCGTGCCCACTTCCGAGCCTGCGCCCGTGCGCATCAGCGCCTCCTGCGTGGTCAGTCTGAAACCGACATTGCCGGCCATACAGTCCACCACCGTGCCCTTGCGGTCGGTCACATTGGTGCAGGTCAGTTCCATCTCGTAAGTCGCACCAGTGGTCGTAGCATCGTTGCCGAATGGTTTGCAGCCTATCTCGATGTTCGCGCCGTTCGTCAGTTTCAGCGCGTCACCCGTCCAGCCGTTGCTCTGCCAGTCAAAGCCTTCAAACGCCGTTTGAACGTCGTTATAACGCCATTCCGCAGGACTGCTCTCCGCATTGCTCCTGCCCGCTGCCGTCAGCTTCAGCACCAGTCCCGATGTCGCCTCGCCAAGGTCGATGCCGCTCTCCGTCACGTTCACATTGAACTTGTATTCGGTCGTGCCGCACTTCAGCACCATCGCAACCGCGCCTTTCTCCAGGAAACGGTTCGTGTAGGTCTGCACCGTTCTCGGCACGCTCACCGTTTGTGTCCTTATGCCGTCCCTCCACACGCTCATGCTTGCAGGGGTCGCTGTCGGGTCATACGCCACGAAGTCGAACAACACCTGCTCATACTGGCCTGTGTCGATAGTCGGGGTGAGATGGTCTGCCGTAAAGACGCGCCCGTCCTTGAAGGTTATCTTGGTTCCTATATATGGAGCGCTGCTGCCGGTCTTCAATATATCGAAATAGATGCTCTCGCTCTTCAGTGTCAGTTCCTCGCTTGCCTTCATCTCGGCCACCATCTGCACGGTATGCCTGCCGACAGCAAGCCCGGACATGGAGAGCGTAAAACTACCGTTGGTCGTACCGCTCCTCGTGACAGAAACGGAATCTTTCTGTATGCCGTCCACATAGAGGGTGACGGTCTTTGTACCGCTTCCGCTTACGGCATAGGGTATGCCCACATTCTCGCTCACGCCATAACCACCCTTTGCAATGCACTCGGCAATATTGAAACCGCTCGTCAGTGCAAGCGTCACCGCCTTCACGCTTACATAGCTCTGCTTGGTCTGCGTCTTGCCTGTGGTCGGATCGGTGGTGGTGGCCTTCACATAGATGTCAGTCGTGCCCAAAAGGAGGTATTTCGTCAGGTCCAGCGTATAGGTGCCCTTGCTCACGTCCTGCTGCGTATCGGAATACATCAGCGTCGCGCCGCGTTTCATCTGTATCTCCACCGTGGCTTTCTGCCCCGTCGATGTCCCCTTCTCGTCACCGCTGCTGTACTGGTGGTCGTAGAACCATGTGAGTGTGGCCTTGTCGCCTTCCTTGATGACGGACTTGTCTGTTTCTGCCGTCAACACGATTTTGGTGGTGGAGGTTTCTCCGCTACCGCCGCCTTTTCCTGCCGGTATGTCCAGACCTACGACCTCCGCACCACTCTTGTTGGTCAGCGTCACACGCACGGTGCTCTCGTCATCGCTCAGTTCGGCACTGCCGCCGAATATGGTGTTGGCTTCGACCTCTGCAAGTTTGGCGGCCACGGCCGCGTTCTGCACCGGATTGGTGGAGTTCGTGTTCAGGCTCTCGTCCACCTCTGTCTCGTTGATGGTGAGGTTCACGTTGCCCGCGCTGTCAAGCGTCTGTCTCTTTCCGTTTACAGAAATGCTCTTCACGTTGCCCGCACCGCCGAAGTCCTCCCAGCTCGCCACCTGTTCCCAACTGTCAAGGCTCGTGCCGATGAACTGTTTGGTCTCCCACTTGCCCTGTGCCGTCTCGTAGGTGATGCAGCGTCCCTTGGCACGTTTCTTCTCCTCCACGGCAACAATGGCGGTCGCCAATGTGTAGTAACCACTCTCAAGCGGGATTTCCTCTGTCACGTTGCAGGTGTTTCCGCCACTGCCGCCTGTGGCATATTCCTGCCATTTCTCCGCATCATGGAGGTCGTTGTCGGGGTCACCGGTGAACTGCCAGGACTCCCAGCCGTCCGCACTTCTGAATATCATCACGCAGCCGGTGGTGAACACTTTCTCCCCACCGGTGCTCTCGTTGCCGGCAATGGTCTCCAACGCTTCAGACCAGTCACTGAATATGCGGTCGGCATCACCGATAAGGCTGTTCACCAGCACCACCGGGTGGGTGTTGGCCGCTGCGATGGCATCATTCAGCTTTGCCGTGGCCGCATCGGCAAGCATGGCCGAATTGTTGGCCGTGAGTGCCGCACCGGAAGCCACATCTGCCGCGTCTTTGGCCTGCTGTGCCGCAGTTCCGGCCGCTCTCGATGATGCGTCCGCTGTGGCGGCGGCTGCGTTTGCTCTCTTGGCCGCGTCTTCCGCAGGTTTCGCAAGCAGGGACACAGGCACACGGACAACCTTCTCACCCTGCATGGCCGGGAGTGAGTTCACGCTGTCAAGTGAGGTGGCGGTTTCCAGTTCGTCCACGCTCTGACTATCTATCTTTATCTGGTTCAGGACTTCCTGAACGACGGTCTTCTTCTCCTCGTCTGTCATATCATTCGTTGTTAGGGTTATTATCCAACTGCTCGTTCAGTCCGTCTATGAAGCCGGGAACGCAAAGACGCTCGGCGACGACGCGCACAAGTTTCACCTCGTCATCGGTGTAGTCCGCCTCCCCCTCACTCTCGTATATCTTCAGGGCGAGGGCGTGCGCCTTGATGCCGTTCACGTTGTTGTATATCATGTCCGCGAAGGTCTCGCGAACGTCCATCGGCCGCGCCTCCTTGTGGCTGACCGACAGGTAAACATTGAAATGCTGAAAGTCTATCCTTCTCATCGTATATCTGTTTTTAGCTTGAATGATTCAATATCTGGTAGCGGAAGCCGTCCACCTTGCTGATGAGCACTGTCACACTGTCCCCTTCTGCCATCTTGTAATTCGTGAGGTTCTCATTGTGGTCGTAGATGCCGTCCAACGTTATAGGTAACGACCCGGCTCGTACACGGAATGTCACAATTGTGGCAAAATCCTCGGGCAATTCACTCAGTCCGAACTTCTCAGCGACTGAGGACTCGCTTGGAAGCGTAACCTCCACCCCGGAGGATTTGTCTTTTTTGAAATACATCAGTATGATGTTCGCTTGAGAGAAATCTATCGTATATGTACTGCTGTTCGGGTCAAATGTCAGTATCTTGGCCTTGGTATTCACAAAGGAGGGGGCCATCAATGCTGCATTGGACCAGATACCGTAGTTCTTTGTTCCGCCTGAAACATGAATGAACAGACCATAATTCGCCTGGTCAAATCCATAGTTCCCGTATGTGTTCGGATGCTCGTTCACAATACGCCCGGTGGCGGTAAATGCACCGCCTGCAGTTCCAGGTATCACATCATTTCCGAACATCACATAACCGCTGTTCCCACCCACACGGAAGAAGTTGCTGTATATAGCAAGGGAACCGCCATCTCCGCTCTGCGTGGCTTCTGCGCCTATGCGTCCATTACCAATGGTAAAGCCACCTATAGTGCCCTTGTAAGATTCTATTTCGCCAATAAACTTGCCATTCTTTGCTTCGATGCTGCCATCTTCCAATATTTTGAAATTCTCATTGGCGGTCACAAGTCCCTCCAACTGTATGTTGGCGGCCTTTATCTTCACGCCGTCCTGTCCCGCACCGACAAAGGATTTCAAATTGCCGTCCCCGTCGATGGCGTACAGGCCCGACACCTTGGAGGTGGTGATAAGCCCTGTCTCCTCCAGCATATTCTCGTCCTTGTCGAACACGGCAGCGGAGATTTTCACAAGCCGCTCGCTCTGCTCGAACAATGTGCGGTAGCGGTGCGTCAGCGCCTCGTACTTGTCGGTGCTGAGCACCAGCATGTACATGTAGATGTCTCCGTCAAACTCCAGACGGAAGTCGCCCGTACCGTTCCACAGGCCGTTTCCGGTATATTGCACATAGCCTTCGGTCTCCGCGATTTCCTCTCTTATCTCCATGCTGTTGAAGTTGGCAAAGCCTGTCTTATCCACATTCTCGAAGCGAACCTTCAGCGTGCCGGCCTTGGCACAGCGGTAGAAGAATGTCAGATACACAGGCAGTGCCTCTTTCTGCCCCTCGTCATTGGTCGGGAACGTGGGCACATAGCGCAGGTTCCCGTGTTTCTGCAGTATGTACTTGTTGCGTATGCGCACCACCGTGCGCCCCATGTCCGTGACCACGCTTGCGCCGTCGCCTTTCTTGGAGAGCACGTTGCCGTTGGCCCATATCCACTTGTTGCCGACAAGGAAGAACACGGTCTCGTTCTCGGAGTTCCATTTCTCCAGCCCCGATGTGAACGTGGGGTTGTTCAGGTAGCCTTTCTCGCTCAGGAAGTCGTTCCGCACGCTGTCTATCGCGCTCTGCACCTTCCCCTCCGTTATCTCCAGCTTGGTCTTGATGTCCTCGCCGGTGGAAAGCAGGAACGTGCCGCGCAGATACACGTTGTCGGCATACAGGCCGTTGCCCTTCGGCTGGTTATCCAGTGGAAAGCGGTCGTCCTTGATGTCGTTAAGGTTGCCGAGCCTTGCACGCAGGGCGTGGTCAAAGTTCTTGGCGTTCACTCCGTCCAGCACGTCCACTCTCGGGTGGCCGTCCTCCGAGGCGGAGATGAGGACGAGGTTCTGGCGGTTCGCCGTCTCGGTGTTGCCCATAAGCACACACTCGTCGCCCTCTTCGGGCTGTGCGGTCTCAAACTCGGATTTCTCCACAAGTATGCCACCATTCGCGATGCCGGCCACTTCCACCCAGTAGGCTTTCTGCGACGTGCCGGTGAACACCTGGCAGCGCATCAGGTCGTGCGCCACGAAGGTGTTCTCCTGCTCGAAGGTGATGTGCCAGTAGTCGCCCTGCTCCCGCACCGTCTTTATCTTGCCGTTGGCCGCGCTGACGCAAATCTGTCCGCCCACGCTGCGCACCTTGTTTATCAGCAGTTCAAAGACATTCATCACGCGCCTCACGGTTATCTTGTCAACTATCAGGTGCGACAGCAGGTCCTCGTCAAGGCCGATTTGCCAGCCGTTGCCTGTCATGCCACTGCCGCCATAGTTGGCACTGCGCAACAGTTCGCGCACCACAAGGGTGAGCAATTCGGCATTGCCCTTGCCATCGATGCGCCCATTCTCTTCCAGTCCGATACCGATGCCTTCCTCGAAAGTGATTTTCTTCTTCGCACGGTCGTTGCGTTTCTTGCTGATGAACTCCTGCTGGCTCCGTCTTGCGGAGAAAATGTTGTTGTCGGTCGGCTGCGTGTCGTCCCACGAGCGTATGATGTCGGGCAGGGCCACGCCCTCTGTCCTGGACTTAGTATAGTTCTTCAGCTCTCCGATGCTGTCGTTCACCTTGTTAAGCGCGCCTGTCTGCAGGGCGTCGCTGATTTCAAGGTCCATCTGGCTTGGCAGGTTCGCCTTGCGCGTTATCTTGGTGATACGGCTCTGCCGGTAGCCGTTCTCCGGGAAATACTTGTCGCTCACAAGCCGGACACGCCTGCCGACATGGAGCACGGCATTGTTCTCCTCCACCCACACATGGTCGGTCGGAGCCTTATAGACGCTGATGTCCTTCCAGTGCTCGGCATTGTACTTCTCCACCGCATTCAGGAACTCCTCCTCCGCTATCGGGTAGTACTCGTCGGGCATGCGCACGTTCCACAGGATATAGTGGTCGCCCACTTTGGGCACGAGCTTTCCTCCGGGCAGCTGGGTGTCGTCGTCATACGGCCAGATGGTGATTATCTCGAACTCGCGTGTCTCGCTGTCGAAGTTCACCTCGAAATAGTGGTCGTCATCGGTACCGAGCCCGGCAAGCTCACCGTCCTGGAACGAGACGCGCTTGGTCTCGCCTGCCAGTTCATAGTCGTTGGGATCGAAGTTCAGCGTGTCGTCCCTGAAGTAGTAGATAGTGAATGCGTTGCCGTCATCGTCCTTGACATTCTCGCTGCGCACACTGCTCACCTCACCGGTGCGTCTTGGATAGATGCCGCTGAACGCGTCTTTCTCGTAGTGGTCATAGATGCCGTACTCGTCGGTGTGCAGTTCCACATACTGGCGGCCGCCGGGCAGCATCAGACGGCTGTGGCCGTATTTCTCCGCATCGATGTTGCGGGTGCTGCCTATCGGGAACAGGCGCGTGTAGAACTTGTTGGTGTTGTCAGTGTCACGCTCCAGGCTCGTCAGTCCGTTGCCGTACCCCAATATTATTTCCTCGCCGTGCTCGCATCTGCAGATGTTCACGGTCTGCCCTTCCACCCACCACTCGGCACTGCCGCCCACTTTCTCGGCTATCTCCTTCAGCGCCTCGTCGCAGTACTTGCCCTCGTAGTCGATGACAATGAGGTCGGTGCCGTCCACCTGCCCCACCTTCCAGTCGGTGGTGTGCCCCATGCCGTTGTTGATGCACTTCACCACCATCGCCGCATGCTCTCTCGGAGTGGCGGTGAGGGTGAACACGGGCTCGGCATTGTTGTCTGTGGTCTCCAGCACGAGGAAACGCTTTATCAGGCTCTCGATGCCGTAAAATTTCACGTCATACGACCACTCGCCATCGCTCTTCTGGGCAGGGGCGTATTTCTCGGTGAGCCAGTAGCGCTCGCCCTCAAAGTCCACATAGTCGTTCACATCGAGGGGTATGTGCTCGTAATGGGTGAAGGAGAGCGTCAGCACGTTGTCGCCCTGAACCTCCTTCTGCTGGGTGCTGCCGTCACCGGGCGAGATGTCCGTCCGGGCGGTGCCGTATTTGTCGTATATCGTCAGAACCATATAGGAATGCTGTTTGAATGTCATTAGATGATGGGGACAGGCTCGCGGAACTTCACCTTGAACTTGCCGGCATTCACACCCTCCTTCCACAGGTAGGTGAGCGGTGTGAACTTGGGGCTCTCGCTGTATTTCACATGCAGGGTAAGGTCAAGCTGCGTGAATACGATGTCCAGCCAGCCGCCCTTGCCCTGTTTCAGGAAATTGATGAACGAGAAGTATTTCCGCAGCCAACCCGCCTGTGTCTTGTCATACAGGGCGAAGTTGAGCGTGATGTCCCTCGGCTCGTTTCTCGGTGTAAGCGTGGCGGAGTATTTCTCGCCCTGCTCCTCGCGTATGTTCACGGCGGTGTCCTTCTTCGTCTTGCTCGGTGTGAGTATGGCGGTGAGGTTATCCATGCCGCCACGTTTGTCCTCGACGAGGAACACGCCGTATTCTTTCCAGATGTCGGTGCCGTTCACCAGCACCAGCCCTCCAAGTATCTTGTCCATGTCATTTTACTTTTAGTCCGTCCCTTACTATTTTTCTGATGTCCTCCTTTATCTCGCCAAGATGCCCCGCGCTCGTGCCGGTGTTCTCGGCAATCCGGGCAAGGTGGCTCTCGGCAAGGTTCATGCGGTCGGCCACGGTCTCCAGACGCTCGTCCATGCTTGACCAGTGCTGCAGTCCGCTGGTGAACATGCCCTCCAGTTTCGTGCCCTGGTCCTGCGTCATGGCGGTAAAGCCTCCGGACTTCGCGCTCTGGCTGGTACCGCCCGTGTCCTCGTAGCCGGTGACCTTCGCCCACTCGTCCCTGCGTTTCAGCCCTTCCGCCACTATCTCGTCATAGCGGCGGTTGAAGTCCTCGATGTCCTTTTCCGTCAGCTCGCCATTCTTGTCGGAGATAAGCTGTGCCCAGTCATCGTACAACTGCTTCAGCTCACCGTTGATGAGGTCTTCCATGGAATAGCTCAGCAGGGCTTTCTGCATGTCCGTGGCGAAGTCCTCGGCAAAGTCCTTGGAGGTTTTCTTCATGTCCATCAGGTTGGAGATGAAGCTGTCCTTCATGCTGTCGAAACTTATCTGGGTGATGGTCTCGCGCCAGCTGTCGGTCAGTTCCTCTATCTTTCCTGCCTGGTCCGCGTAGTCCTGCAGCTTGTCCAGCACATCATTTCCATAACCGCCCTTGCCGGTGTTCTTGATATACTCGGCTATATCCACATTGGAGAGGAGTTTCTTCATCTCCTCCGGTGTAAGGCTCCAGATGCTGCCGTCGAAGTTCTCCTTCACGTTCTGCCTTATCCATGCCGTCTGATCATCTGAAAAGCCGTTCCAGTAGTAGTTCCAGCTGTGATGGTGCTTCCAGTAGCCTGCCTGTGCCTGCGCGATGCCCAGGTAGTTGGCGTTGGTCTCCTCCTGGTTGCGCTTGGCCTGCTCGTAGGCATCGGTGGCTTTCTGACCGTAGCTTTTCTCCATCACATCGGTCAGGTCCTCGATGGCGTTCTGCAGGAGTTCCGTGCGCTCGGTCAGATTCTCTATGGTCTTCTTCACCTCTTTCTCGTTGCCGTTCAGACCGAAGAGATCGTCTATGCCGAACCACCCGGCAATGCCGCTGAGCAGCCCCTGCACGATGTTGCCCACGTCCTTGATGACATCGATGATGATTTCGGGAAGTTCCTCCACCACCTTGTTTATCGTGTCGGCCACCTTGTCAAGCAGGTCGTTGATAAAGCCTTTCGGGTCATCGCCCAACGCGTCGAGTATTTGGAGTATGGCACCGACGATGCCGCCCACCTTTCCGCCCAGCTCGCCCAACGACTTGCCGATGCCGTCAGAGCCTTTGGAGAGCGAGGTGATAAGTTTGGTGATGCCGTTGGCAAAGCCGTACAGTGAGCCGTCCGACATCTCGCTCAGGTAGCCGGTGAAGTTCTTGATGCCCTGCGCCGCCGCGTTGGTGTTGTCGGTGAGGGTTTTCCGTGCCTTGTCGCTGGCCTCCTGCGCCTCGTTCTGTGATGCTGCCGTCGCATCGACCTTGCCCTGCGCTATGTCCACCGCTTTCTGTGCGATTTCCTTTGAGGTATCGTCGGTGGCATCGGCAAGGTCTTGCTGCGCCTGTTCCAAATCGGTCACGGCCTGCGTGTGGGCGTCGGTTTTCTCGCGGAGCGTGCGCACGCTGTCCTGATAGGCTTCCACGTTCTTGGCAATCGTGTCCCATATCTTGAAGTTGAAGGCGCTGGTGCTGTTGCCACCGGTCTCGTCCTTCAGTTTCGCCTGCAGGTCGGTATATACCTTCTTGTTTTCCGCCGAGAGTTTCTTGAACTCGGAGGTCTGCATGTACTCCTCTATCTTGGCGAGTGTCTCTTTCGCAACGTCTTTGAGCACGTTGCCGACACCCTCGAAAGTGGTGCTCCAGTCTATGTTCAAGGCGAGGTTCTGGGCATTGGTCTGACTGACGGCAGCATCACGCTCCTTTTCGAGCTTGCGGACTTGCCACCGCTTTTCCTCCGCTGTGCCGTCGCCCTCGTTCACCTCGCGTATCTTCTCGGCGTATTCCTTGGCGATGGCGTATTTCTGCTCCTGGAGCGTACCATACTCGCGCAGGTAGTCCACCATGGCCTGGAGCTCGTTCTTCAGGGATTCCTTGTCGATTTCCTCCAGACCCTTGCGCTGTTCCTCCTGTGCCAGACGAAGCCGTTCCGCAAGGGCTTCACCCTGCTCCTCCGTGAGATTTCCACCCTGCGCATCGCGCCACTTGGCCTCCTGCGCCTTTATCTCGGATTCTTCTTTCTGGTAGTTGAACTTTATCTGCCGGATTCGCTTGGCACTGCCCTCAGCCATCTGGTCGATGCTTTCCTGCTCGTTCTCCTGACGGAGCCGCGCAAGTTCCTCGGCCCGCTTTTGCTCGGCCGCCTTCTCGCGCTCCAGTTCTTTCTGCCGGTCCTTGTCTCCGTTGCCACCAGTCGGCTTGTGTTCGGGCCTGGAATGGCCGCCGATATTGCTGTTCTTGCCTATCTTGCCCATTTCCTTTGTCAGGTCCTCCGCCTGTTTGAGCAGGTCGTCACGGAGTTTCTCGGCATCGGCGATGGCCTGCTCCTTGTTCTTCTCATTCTCTTCCTTGATGATGGCCGACGCGTCTATCTGGCCGTTGCTCTCTCCTTGCGCAAAATAGAGGAGAGACTTCTTGAACCACCCCATGGAGCCATCGACATCATCTGCATCGGTCGCCTTCAGCTTGTTCACCTTGTCGTCGGCTTCCACGGCCTTGTTGACCAGTGCCTGTGCCTTGGCCTGCAGGAAGAGCATCTGGATATAGTCGGCCGCTTTCTGCGTGAGGACATCGTACCACTCGGCAACGGTGTCATAGTAGCCGAAAGCCTCGCCGTACTTGCGGTTCAGTTCCTCGGTCTTCTTCTTTTCCTCCTCCTTGCTGCCGGTGAACTCCTTCAGCTCGCGAATGGTGTTGTCTATCTCGAAACGGGTCTTTATCATCTGCGCCCTGCCCTCGCTCTCCACCTCGATGAGCTCCTGCGCCTTCTGCCGTGCCTCCTCCTGCGCATCGCTGTATTTGTTGAACAGGACTATCAGGCCGGTGATGACGGCGGACAGACCCAGCGTGAGGGTCGCCATGAGCGCAGATGCCGCTGCGGTGGAGATGCCGAGGGCTGCCGCCAGCCTTGTGTTGGCCGCCGTCAGCAGGTTCTTCATCTTCACCACCGTCACCAGTCGGAATGCGGAGTCTTTGTTCAGGGTGTTGAACACCTGCTGCAGACCCATCGTGACGGCCATGACGGACTGCACCCTCGCCTGTATCTTGGCAAGGTTCTCGTTTTCGGAGGCGAACAGGGACACGGCACCGGTGGCGGCGGTGAACATGCCGGACAGACCGCTGATGCCGGACATGAAGCCCTGCAGGTTGGCATCATCGTTGGAGAGTATCTTGGTCTGGGTATGGAGGTCGGCGATGGTATCGGACAGCAGGGCTGCCTTCTCCGCCATCTCGCGGTACTCTTCCGTGTCCTGCTTCCCTTCCAGACGCATCTTGGCCATTGCGTTCTGCAACTCGCGCAACTGCATGGCCAGACGCTTGTTGCTCTCCCGGTTTTCCTCCTGCTCGCGTGTGAGGCTGGCGAGTATCAGCTTCTCTTCCTCCAACGCTTTCTTGGCGGCGTTGAGTTCGGCAAGGGCTGCGGACTGGGCGTTACCGGGGGCTGCGTTCTTGTAGGCTTTCTCCAGCTCCTTGATACAGGACGTGGTGTACTTCACCAAGTCCTTGCTCTCGGCGATACGCTCGGCAAGGGTCTTCTGCGCCACAGCCGCCGTGGTGCTGGACTCGGAGAGCTTGCCATGCTCCTTCTCTAAGTCGGACACAGCCTTTTCCGCCTGGCGGTGTTGTTTCTCCAGATAGACGAGGGTGTTCCGCTCCTCGTCCAGCACCTTACGGCAAGCCATGACATCGGCGGCGAGTTCCTTCTGGGCGGTACCGGGTTTCATGCCTGCAAGCTGCCGCTCCATACGGCTGAGGTCCGCGGACACTCCGTCAATGACCTTGTGCTGCTCGGCTATCTTGGCGTTCACCAGTTCGGCCGCTTTCTTGGCATTGTCTATGAGGGTGTCGATATGCGCGTTGGCATTGTCGATACCGTCACTCAGTTTGTCCTTCATCAGGAACTCTATCTCTACTGGCTTGCTCATGCTTTCAATTCAGTTTACTTTGAAAAAATCCTGCGATGTCCTCGGCTTCCTCCTCGGCGGTCTTGCCGCTGTCGGGTCTGCCGGCTTTCTTCTTGATGTAACGTGGGGCGTCGCACAGCATCATGATGAGGGTCTGGTAGTTCACGCCGTGGAGTATGTAGTCCACGCTCCAGCCTGTCGCGCTGGCTATCTGCCACACGAATCCGAAAGGGCTATGGGAACCTTCATACTCGGTCCTTAACTCCCCTTCTTTTTTTGGCTCAGTCTCAGCTTCATCGGATTCGTCCGTTCCGCGGATCTGATAATACTCATAAAAGGGCCTGTGCCCATCAGACGCTCGAACTGCTCGGTGGCGGCCACCTGATACTGGTACGCCACGAAGTTGCGCACGAGCCATGCGGTCAGCCCCACAAACAGATGGCGGGATATATACCCCCTGCACACGGTGTAGGCGATGATGCGCGACAGGCGCTTGCCGTGTCTGGCCATAAAACGCATCTGCTCCAGCTTGGGCAGTGTCCGCACCTCCTCTGCCGTTGTGTCCATCTCCAGATACTGCCGCCCGATTTCTATCTGTCCTGCCAATGTGGGGCGCTTCATGGTGATGCGCACCTTCAGCGGTTTCTTGCGGAACGGCAGACGTATGTCCTTAAACGGCACGGAGACACCCCTGTCAAGGAGTGCCTCCGCCGCTTCTTTTTCGATTGCTCGGTTCATGCGCTACTCCCCTGGTTTGGTATCGGCCACATCATAGGGAGCACTGCCGTCATCAGGCGCGTTCACCGTCAACTGGCACTCTATCTTGGAAACCTCGGTCAGGGTGAGCTTGCCTCCGAGGTTGGCCATAAGGGTGGCACTCGGTATCGTCACTGTCTGCCCGCTCTTCAGCTGAATCTCACACTTGTCTCGGAGTTCCACAAGGTCGGTCGGGGCTTTCCAACCGGTATAGGCTCCTTGCGTGCCGACAAGCGTACCGCCAAGGGCGAGCTGGAGGTTCTCGTAGTCCAGCTGTATGAGGTTGAACGTGGGGGCTATCGTACCGTTCTTCGTGACGAGGGTCAGCACGGGGGCTCCGGGCACCTGCTCGGCTTCCACATCCACTTTCTCGGGCTTGGCTCCGCCCCAGTCCCAACTGCCTTTCTCTATATAGCCGACTGTCTTGTCTCCAAACTTTACGACACCTATGCCGTACATGAATTTCTTACTTTCTGCCATATTCTTTTTGTTGTGATGGTTAATACTATGCCGGTCGCCACTCCGACGATAAAGGCGATGAGAAGCGTCTTCCACGGATTGGAACTGCGTTCTTTCTCCGTTTTGGCTTCATTCTTCTGCTGTTCCAGTGCGTTCTTGTAGCTTGCCATCTGCCGCTCGTAGTATTCGCACTGGCGCTGCAGGCTGTCGCAGGTGGCATACACCACGATGGTGCCGCCTTTGTTCTGCACGGTCGCGTTGGCTCTGCCGTTCTTGGCGCGGTACTCTGCCTTTTCGGGCAGGTTAGTCAGTTCCGCCAGGGGTATCTCCAGTTTGGCTTCCTCCTGCGGTACTGTCTCCGTCCACGTCTGACGCACTTCGCTCCGGAGGGTGTCCGCGGATACTTGTCTCACGCTTTCCTCCGTGGCCACGCTCGCCTTTCGGCTTGTCGCGCAGCCCGACAAGAACAGGGCAGTCATCATGATGCTTGCAACTGTTCGCAGTGTCGATAGCCTTCCTGAGACGCGCCATCTCGCGCTTCGACGCTTCGAGGTATCTTCTTGTTTCATTGAGTTCTTCCTTCAATGGTTTCACTATGTTCTCTACCAAGATACGGGTGGCATGCTCGGCGTTGTCCATACGCACCGTCTCGGCATCGGCTTCCGCCTTCATCGATTCCGCTTTCGCTTTCCTTATGGTAGCCCGCAGCGTGCATATCGCCACAATGGTAGCCACCAGACCTCCGCCGAGGAGGACGTTCAGGACTTCGCTGATATTCATGCCATCCATATTTTTACTGTTGGTAAATGCCTATTGACTTGAGCCACCCCGCCACATCGAAACTCGGACAGGCTTTGTTCACGCCCGGAAGGTCGCGGTGTCCCACAATCTTGATTTGCGGAAAACGCTCGTGGAAGTTGCGCACGTAGTCGGTCATCGCCTTCAGTTGCGCTGCCGTGCGCGTGTCCTTGGCGGTCTTGCCGTCCTTGGCCAAGCCTCCGGCATACACGATGTGTCGGCTCACCGAGTTGTAGCCTTTCGCGCCGTTGGTAACTTCCCACGGATCCACCTCCGCGTCCTCGTTGTTATCGACAAGGCGCTCCACCTTGCCGTCCAAGTGTATCAGGTCGGTATAGCCTACCTGCTTCCAGCCACGCCCACCCTTGCTTACCGGGTCGGTGTGCCAGTGGCGTATCTCCTTGGAGGTTACCTCACGGCCTTCCGGCGTGGCTGTGCAGTGCAGGACCAAATACTTCATTCTCGCCATTACGCTTCAGCTTTATATCCGCTGGTCATTACGACACCTGCGTCTGCCTTCTTGAACATGCAGATGAAGTAGTGGCGGAAATTCACCTTGTTGCGCTGGTACTCAGGGTCGTTCTCGGCTGCGCTCCAGTACATCTTGGTGGAGCCGGTAGCCTTGAACACACGCTGTGTGTAGAATGCGAATGAGCAGTGGAAGTCGCCAGCAGTTTCTCCCTTGTCGCCGACTGCCTTTTTCTCGCCTTTGGCTGAGAAGTACGGGGTGTTGGCATACTCGTAGATGTCGAAGCCGTAGAGCTTGCCCACCTTGCCGGTGTTGCGGTCGATGTTGTACTGCTCCTTGAAACGCTGGTCGGTCTCCAAGAGGTCGTTCACGTGGTCGGTACACAATACAAGGCGACGGTTCGTGGTCGGAACACCCAACTTGTCGAGGGCAGCCTTCATCGCAAGCACGTCCTTGGCGGTCATCTTGATACGGCCGGTGGTTGCGTCACGCTCGCCGGTAGTGGTCAGTACCGGGGTCTTGGCGGTGTTCTTCTGTGCGCAGAGCGCGTGTGCTGCCTTGGCGAACTTGGCATCGTTGATGGCATTTGAATGACTCTCCTTCACTCGGGCAATCTTGTCGTAGCTGATGGCGTACAACTCATCATCGGTGATAGGGGTCACCTTGGTCTGGAACTTGTCAAGCTGAATGGCGATGTCTTTGTCGTCAAGTGCCTGCAATGGGATTGGGTAAGTGGTGTTGTTGACAAGCACGTCAGGGTCAACGCCAACCTCCACCAAGTGAATCACATCATTGTCAACGATGCTTGAACTGTCGGGGATTCCATCAAGCCAAGTTCCTGCGAGAAACTCACGCAAGGACTTAACCAACTCTCCAGTCCAAATCTCCTTCAGCACGCCCTCGCGTGCCACGCCCACTGGCATTGCACCGCTCACGGCTAATGCGATGGCATTGGCACCTACTGCACCGGCCACGGGCGACACGCCCAAAGTCATACCGAACACGGCTCCTGTAAACGCATTGAACAGCAAAGCCGTAATCATGGTCAAAATTGTTTTCATTCTTTTTGTATTATTGGTTTGTACTAAAGTTCACACTCCATGCCGTACTCCTCCTTGTAGAGTCGCTTATACTCCTCGGGCTGCTCTTTGCGGAGTGTAAGGAGTTCAGCAGACGGCACATCGCTCAGTTTCTTGTATGTGGCAGGCTGCTGGGTTGAAGCTCCACCCTGGTGGCCGATAACGGCACTGAGCTTCATCTGTGGCGACATGGCAGAGATGATGCGCTCCAACTTCTCCTGGCCAATTTCCTTACCGAGGTTGATGAACTCGTCTTTCTTGTCTGTGGCGATACGCTTCTCGCCGACTGCTTTCTCCACAACGGCAGTGATACTGGCAAGCGTAAGGGTCTCCTTCTCCTTCTGGAGTCTCTCGTTCTCTTGCTTAGCGGCATTCAGCTCGCTGAGCTTGGCGGTGATCTCCGCATCAGTCGCCGTTTCCGGCAAGCCCAACTGCAGGGCATACTGTTTCTGTTCCATTTGTTTCTGATTATTATTGTTCAACATTGGCAAGGGACACTCGCTGTCCTTGCCGAGAGTAATCTTCTTGCCGTCCTTCTGCAGCACGATGGCATCATCATTGGCTCCAATGTCCACCAAGCTAACCTCAAACAGTTTGCTCTTGGTGACAGTAGGGCTGGTCTGTCCCTGTACCAAAAGTTCAGGGTCCTCGCTTGTCTCCAGAATGTCAAGCCCTGCGCTCACCATCTTCAGACTGCCGAACTCATACTGCTTCTTACAGCGTGTGGATAGTTCGGATGCTTCGTCAAACATAAGTTCGCCGGTCACTTCACCATCCTCCACCTTCAGGTCTTTCACATAGCCTATCACATTACCACGCTCGTGCATATACAGCAGGACGGGGTTGCGCTGATACTGCTCCACGTTCATGCCAGCTGTCAGCACTCTTGTGCCGTAGCTATTCAGGCTATCGTTGGTTATTCTTACGCGTTTTCCTTTACTCATATCGTTGTCGTTTTCTGGGCTGCATTGCCCGATTCGCAGTGCAATATTACGAGGTAATTGTCTGTCCGCCAAAAAAGTGTGCAATGGTTGCACACTTCTATGAAACCATTGCACACTTTTTTGGAGAGCCACCGAAATCGTGGCACTTTTGCAGAAGGAATCGGGGCGTGGTATGCCCTGATGTGAACAAAAACCTTATCAACATGACAAAGGCAGATATTGAAAAAAAGAAATCGCTGGCACGCACGCTCTATCTTTCGGGCATGGAGCAGCAGGAGATTGCGGAGAAGGTGGACGTGTCGCGCGTCACCATATCCAAATGGTGCTCAGCCGAGGGGTGGAAAGAGGCTCGTGCCGCCAAGAACATCACACGCCCCGAACTGGTGAACAAACTGTTGCTCACCATCGACACACTCATTACACAAGTGAATGACTCCAACGACCCTGCACTCATAGCAGGACTCGGCGACAAGTTGGCCAAGCTCTCGTCGGTCATCGAGAAACTCGACAAGAAGGCTAATGTGGTGGATGCCATCGAGGTGTTCATGGCGTTCTCCAAGTGGCTGGAGTACCGCTCGCAGACAGACCCGGAGGTGACTCCCGAACTGATGCGTGTAATCAACAAGTACCAGGACATGTACATCACAGAACAGATGGGCATAAAATAGTGGAGGCAGCCTATGGCAACAGCAGCGGAAAAGAAAAAGGCATACGAGGAGTGGAAAGAGCGATGCCGGCAAGTGCAAGCCATTACGGACACGTCACTCCTGAAAAGCGAAACGCCAGTAGAAAGGGACATGCGTATCAAACGCTTGCTCAACAACTACGCAGCATTCAGCGAGTATTACTTTCCCCACTTCCTGCAATTGCGTGACAAGACGACCGGCGAGGTCATACGCACCATTCACAACGCTCCGTTCCACAACGAAGCTGCACGCAAGGTCCGAAACACGCCCGACTTGAAGGCTGTATTCATGTGGCCACGCGGTCACGCCAAATCGACCCATCTTGATGTATTCACGCCGCTCTGGTTGATGTTCCAACCGAAGCGGCTTATCAACTTTATGGTGGTTGTCGGGAAGTCGGAGGACAATGCCGACCGACTGCTTGGAGATATTCAAGCGGAACTGGAATACAACCAGCGTCTCATTGCCGACTTCGGACAGCAGAAGAACGACGGCGGATGGCAGGAGGGCGAGTTCAAGACAAAGAGCGGTGTGAAGTTCCTTGCCTGCGGTCGTGGACAGTCGCCTCGTGGTCTGCGTGACCGTGAATCCCGTCCTGACTACATCGTCATTGATGACCTTGACGACGATCAGCTTTGCAAGAATGATAAACTCGTACACGACCTCACCGACTGGGTGAAGGAGGCTCTCTTTGGTGCGCTTGATGTGGGTCGTGGACGCTTCATTATGGTGGGCAACCTCATCAGTAAGAACTCTGTGCTCTACAATCTCTCACGTACAAAGGGAGTGTTCCTTTCTAAAATCGTAGCGGTCGATCGTAACGGAGAACCGGTATGGAAAGAGAAATGGACCAAAGAGGAGGCGCAGGCTTACCGCGACTTCGTGGGCTATCGTGCCTGGGAGAAGGAGATGATGCACAACCCTATCGTGGATGGTACGATCTTCCGTGCGGATTGGATTCGATACAAGCGTTTGCCAAAGCTCGAAAAGTACGACATGATTGTGTGCTATACCGACCCGTCGTTCAAATCGACAACCTCCAACGACTACAAGGCGAGCCGCGTTTGGGGAAAGATTGGTTCGGAACTGCATCTCATAGACAGTTTCGTGCGCCAGGCGACAGTCAGCGAGATGGTTCGATGGCTATATGACCTCTACGAGCGTACACGCGACACGGTGGCTATTCAGTTCTTCATGGAAGCGAACTTCATGCAGGATGTGATTTTGGACGAGTTTGCCGTGGAAGGTGAGCTGCGTGGCTACCAGCTGCCCATCATGCCCGACAAGCGAAAGAAGCCAGACAAAATCCAGCGTATCGAGGCGGTCAGCCCTCTTTGGGAACGTGGCTTTGTCTGGTACAACGAGCGCAAGAAGGAAGACCCCGACATGCAGGTGGGCATCGAACAGACGTTGGCGTTAGAGCGTGGCAGCCGTGTGCATGACGATGCGCCTGACGCTGATGAAGGCGCTATATGGATACTCCAGCGCAATACAAGACAGGAAAGTTTCAAACCGGTGTTCGGCAAAAGACCGACCGCCAAAAATATTTGGTAACAATTGGTGTGCAAACGAGAGCAGAGACAAAATTCATTTTGACTCTGCCAAGTGCAGCCAGCAATCTACAAAGTAAATGATACAAGTAATAAAAGACATTATCTGGGGATGGCAGTGCAAGCGTGCCATCAAGAAAGCCAACAAGCTCTCAAAGCTGCTTGGCATGAAGTATTATGTGATTTACATGAACGGCTCGCTGAAGGTCGTACCGAAACGCACCATCCGCGAACTGGTTGCCAAGCACCGCTTCCGTAAGGGTGTAAAGGTTGCCGACATTGAGCGTCGTGCCATTTATGTGACGCATTAGGAAGGAGGCTTACTATGTTTATCACGGAAGAGGACTACAGAGTGGTCATAGGCGAAAATGCGCTGAAGGTCGTGTCGCAGGCATCGCAGGAGATACGCGACAATGCGGAACTGGAGGCTTGCGAGGAGATTGCCGGCTACCTCAGACCAAAATACGACACGGAAGCGGTGTTCTCGGCTGAAGGCGAAAACCGCAACCGTTTGGTGGTAATGTATGCCGCCGACATTGCGCTCTATCACATGATTGCCGCTATGCCCCAAAAGATGGGCAGCGAAATACGCAAGGAGCGCTACGAGCGTGCCATAAAGTGGCTGGAAGGCGTGCAAGCCGGAAAAATCATCCCCGACCTGCCGCTTGCCACCGACGAGGACGGCACACCGACTGGCGACTTGCTCATATTCGGTTCACAGAAACAATTACGACATAACTGGTAACGCTATGGATATAAAGAACTTTTTCAGCGGTATGTTCGGAGGTGGCAGTCAAAATATACTGCACACGCCAAACGGGGACTTCAACCTTGCGAAGTCGTCTGACCGCAAGCGCATAAAGAAGATGGTCATCGAACTGCAACGCACCACCGATGCGCTTACACGCAGGGACATTGCCGACTGGCGCAACGCCTGGCAGATGGCTATAAATGTGGACAGCCCGAACCGCCAACGTCTCTACGACATATACCGCGATGTGGATATTGACCTTCACCTATCGGGCTGTGTTCGCCAGCGTGTAGGATTCGTCATGGCGAAGTCCTTCAAACTGGTCGATGCAAAGGGTAATGAAAACGAGGAGGCACACCACTATTTCGACCAGGCTTGGTTCAAGCAAATGCTCGAATATGCGCTTGCCGCCAATCTTTGGGGACACTCGCTCATCGAACTTGGCGACCTCACCACCGATGGCGATGGATGTCCTTGCTATACGGATGTGAAACTCATTCCACGGAAGCATGTCATTCCAGAATACGGCCGTGTGATTCAACAGCTCGGGCAGGACTGGACTACGGGCATAGACTACCACTCAGCCCCATTCTCTGACTGGCTCATAGAAGCTGGACGGCCTGACGATCTCGGACTGTATCTGAAGGCTGCCACGCAGACCATTCCGAAGAAAAACATGTTGGCATTCTGGGATTCCTTCGGCGAGATTTTCGGTATGCCGATGCGTATTGCACGCACCACCTCACGCGACCCCAAGGAAATGGGACGACTTGAACAGATGCTCAAGGGTGCCGGAGCAAGCCAGTACATGGTGGCAGGGCAGGACACCGAGATTGAATTCGTCGAAAGTGGAAAGGGCGATGCCTTCAACGTCTATGACAAACGCATCGATCGAGCCAACTCGGAACTGTCAAAGCTCATCATCGGGCAGACGATGACCATCGAGGACGGCAGCAGCCTCTCACAATCAGAAACACACCTGGAGGTGTTCGAGAACCTGGTGGAAAGCGACTGCACCATGCTGCGCGACATCGTGAACAACCAGCTTATCCCACGCATGGTGAAGCATGGCTTCCCCGTCAAGGGGCTGCGCTTCGAGTGGGACGATGCGGTGGACTACACGCCGGAGCAGCAGGTGGCATACGAGACGATGATCGCCGACCGCTACGAGGTGGACCCGATGTACTTTGCGGAAAAGTACAGCATGCCTGTGGGTGAACGGCGCAACGCCACACCCATGCTCCAGGCTGGCGGTGACGATGATGACGACGAGGGCAACAAAGAGCCGGACGACAAGAACAAGAAGAAACGGCAGCAGAACATTCACGGCGGTTTTTTCGACTGAGCCCCAGTGATTACCTGGGGCTGCACCGACGCTACGCCCAGCTGTTAGGCGATGGACCGCAGACTTTGTCGCTGTCAAAGGAGCGTGAGGAGGAGATACGCAAGCAGCTCTCCGAACTGTTCGACGGCATGATGCGCACGCTCTACTCGTTGGAGGGATCGCAGTTCCGCATTGAGGTGCTGGCCGAGCCGAAAATCCAGAAGTTCATCGATGCCCATGCCGGTGTGCTGGACTCCACTTTCAAAAAGGTGGAGATGTCCGATGCCATGCGCAAGCGGCTCCAGCGGTCTGACTACATCTTCTCCGGCATGAAAACATTCCACGAGTTGAACGAGGCGTTCCCGTCCTTGCTGGATTCTAACGGCAATAGAAAGACGTTCGAAGCCTTTTTGAATGATGTTCGGAAGATAGACAACACCTACAACTCCAACTATCTCCGTGCGGAGTACAACTTCGTACAGTCGTCTGCGGAGATGGCTGCCAAGTGGGAACAGTTCTCGGAGGACGGCGACCGATACAACCTTCAGTACCGCACGGCTGGCGATGGCAAGGTGCGCCCGGAACACGCTGCGCTTAACGGAGTGACGCTTCCACCCTCTGACCCGTTCTGGGAGGAGTACTATCCGCCCAACGGCTGGAACTGCCGCTGTACCGTAGTACAGGTTCGCAGGTCGAAATATCCTGTCACACCCCACAATGAGGCTATGGCATTGGGCGAAGAAGCTCTTCAGCGTGACACAAAGGGTATCTTCCATTTCAATCCAGGAAAGGAAGACAAGACCGTACCCGACTACAACCCCTACACTATTCGCCGGTGTCGTGACTGCGATGTCGCTCAGGGAAAGTTGAAACTGACTTTCGTGCCGGACAATGAGTTATGTGCCGCTTGTCGTTTTCTTCATGAATGCGTTGGCAATCGTGAAAAGACACAAGCTGCAATCTTACGTAAACATTATATAGATAAAGAAATGGCTCCACTGCTTGACAAAAAAGTCCAGAAGCAATTACCGAATGGAAACAATATAAAAGTCGGATTTGACAAGAAAGGAAACAAGCATTTGTATTCTGATACAATGGCCAGAACTCGCCGTGTGAGTGCCGATGAATTAAAAGACATGGACATCATGCTTGATAATGCCATATATTTGGATGAAGCAGCACACGACCCGACACACAACAATCCATTTGATTACTTCTACTATTTCAAGGCTACGACTGCAGATGGACAAAGCGTAAGGTTGAATATCGGGCGAGAAACGCACAGAAGAAACGATGGGCGTATTATTGTGAAATACATTTGCTATTCCATCAACAATATAAACGAATAAAAGCATCTCAGGCGACCTCTTAGCTTGTTACGCAGTTCGGCCATTCCCTCAATGCTTTGGTGCAAAGGTAATAACAATTTTTCAAAACACATCAAGATATGAACAAAATTATCTCATTTCTGAAGAAAAGCAACCGCTACAAGCATCTCATCGGCGGTTTATTGGCCGGTCTGTGTGCCTTGTCACCATGGACGGCTATCTATTCAGCCATCATCGCAGCCTCATGCCTCGAACTCAAAGACAAACTTCACGGCTGTCCTTGGGACTGGATTGACTGGGCTTGCACAGTGCTCGGGGGCTTCATTGCAATGTTATTTTGGCTCATTGTGTAATATTCATTCATCTTTTGCACAGAGAATGAGTAACTTTGCAAACTGGTAGAGTTTCCCATAGGCCGTGTGGTCTATCGCGGGTACAACAATGCGAACGCGAATGGCGGTGTCTCGAATGCGAATGCGAATAACGATGCCTCGAATGCGAATGCGAATGTCGGCTCGCGCCTGGAAATCTAACTAATCGGCGTACAACGATGGGGACGTGTCCCTAATGTGGAGCCGAGGGAAACGAGCCACAGCAAAAGCACCTATATTCAAGGTGGAAAGCTGAAACATCAAGTGTCGGGCAATAGAGTTTGGTAGGTCGGTAACGATTCGAAGAAGTTTGGCCCGGGGAAAGGAAGGCCCTTATCTTCCATCATAAAAAGAAGACCATGCACAGAGAAGGCTATATCATGCAAGAGATAACGTCCTACGGCAATATGTCGGAGGCGTTTGACCGTGTACTGCGTGGGAAGAAGCGTAAGAAATGCCGTCAAGGACGCTATCTGCTCGCACACCGCGAGGAGGTGATTGCAGAACTGACTGCAAAACTTGCCGACGGTTCCTTTCGACTCGGCAGTTATCATGAACGCATCATCTGTGAGAATGGCAAAGTAAGACACCTGCAGATTATTTCCATGTACGACCGCATCGCAGTGTATGCCGTGATGAACGTGGTGGACCAACATCTGCATAAGCGTTTTATCAGGACGACTGGAGCAAGTATCAAGAAGCGTGGCACACATGATCTCCGCAAGTGCATGCAATTGGCCATGGAACGTGACCCCGGAGGCACACGCTACTGCTACGAGTTCGACATCAAGCATTTCTATGACAATACTAAGCCTGAGTTTGTCATGTGGTGCTACCGCAGAGTATTCAAAGACAAGACCCTGCTGTCGCTCCTGGATCATTTTCTTCATCTTCTGCCGGAGGGTATCAGCTTCGGGTTGCGAAGCTCACAGGCTTCTGGCAACCTCTTGTTGTCTGAGTACCTTGACCATTATCTGAAGGACAAATACGGCATCCGCCATTTCTACCGTTATTGCGATGACGGCAGAGTGCTCTGTGGCAACAAGCAAGAAAATTGGCTGGCACACGGCATTGTACATGAGCAAGTCGAAAAAATTGACCTTGAAATCAAGAAGAACGAAAGGGTATTCCCATCAGCGCAAGGAATCGACTTCTTAGGGTATGTGACATTCAACGGATCATACTCTCTACTGCGCAAGCGTGTCAAGAAGAAATATGCAAGGAAACTACGCAAAGTCAAGTCAAGAAAGAGACGGCGGGAACTGATTGCGTCATTCTACGGAATGGCCAAGCACGCTTGCTGCCGAAATTTGTTTTATAAATTAACAGGCAAAAAAATGAAATCATTTAAGGATTTGAATGTCGCTTACAAGCCAGAGGACGGCAAGAAGCGATTTGCAGGTGCGGTGGTAAGCATCCGCGAGTTGGTGAACCTGCCCATCGTGGTAAAAGACTTCGAGGTCGGAGTCAAAACCAGCCAGGGCGAAGACCGCTGTGTCGTGTCCATCGAGCAGAACGGCGAGCCAAAGAAATTTTTCACCAACAGCGAGGAGATGAAAAACATTCTCCAGCAAGTGAGTGAAATGCCAGACGGCTTCCCATTCGAGACCACCATCAAGGCGGAAACCTTCGGCAAAGGTAGAACAAAGTACATTTTCACATGATGAACAGAGTAAACGGAGCACAAGGGGTAAAGCTGCTTGAATGCACCAACCCCGTCAAAGGAAAATGGCGCGTCCGATGGGACGTGCATAACAACGAGGATGGATCTGCCGACTATATGGAGGCTGAATTCAACGGAAAGCCATCTGAGGATACCATCAAGACCATGGTGTCGGAATGGTTCAACGACCGCACGAACGAGACCATACTTTCTGGCTTCGTGTGGAACGGCATGAGCGTGTGGCTCTCTAACGAGAACCAGTTCAACTACAAGGTGGCATACGACTTGGCTGTGCAGTCTGATGGCAAGACATTGCCAGTCACTTTCAAGTTCGGAACAGACGATGTGCCATACTATCACACGTTCAGCACCATCGAAGAACTGACGGACTTCTATACCAAAGCCATGCAGCATATCCAGGACACACTGGCTGACGGATGGAAGAGCAAGGATAATTTCAATTTGGAGTTATACCGAGACTAAGAACAATCCCTTCGGGGGAGGGAAATAAAAAAGCCCCCGGCCTGTTAATTAGTCGTCTCACTTACTCATTAACACAATGATACCTCTTACCGGCACGACCGGGGGCATATACCCTCGTTCGCCAGTAAGAGGTTTATTTTTGTTGTGCGCGATTGCGCTGAATAAGTGAGACGATGCAAAAGTACTAAATTTTTCTGAAAATGAAACTGATAGAGATACTTAATTTGAACAGGGAACTGCTGATTTACTTCCAAAAGGCAGGAATCAGACTGGACGATGTGCAGTACATCGACCTTTTTAATGAATACCGCACGCTTTCCGCACAGGGCGAGAAGGTGTCCTATATCGTGGCAAGGCTCGCCACGGAGTATGCCGTCAGCGAGCGCAAGGTCTATAACCTCATACGCCGTTTCAAAACCGACTGCAACCTGCTTGCAGTGTAACGTGGTGGCTTGTTGGTTAGGGAGAGGTGCTGCCGTGTTACCTTTGCACCGTTTTCAAAATCAAAACGGTCATGAACAAATACCATCAAATTTTACAGAAAGTGCTTGCCGAGGGCAAGTGCCAACAAAACAAGAAGGGGAGCATACGCTATCTGCTCAACGAGAGGCTGGTGCTCTCCCCTGCCGACCTGCTCGACATCTTCGAGGGGCACGGCATCGCACGCAAGAAGTTAAGGAATGAGCTGCAGCTTTTCATGCAGGGTGAACGCAACGTGGAGAAGTACCGCGAGGTGGGCATCAACTGGTGGGACTACTGCGGTGCCATTCTCGTAAACTCCTACCCCACCTATTTTGAAAAGTTGCCGCCACTCATTGCAAGAATCAACCGGGAAAAACGCAACAGCAAGAATTATGTGCTGTTCCTTGGTTCCACCGATGCGGAGACAAACCAGGCTCCGTGCCTGTCGCTCGTCCAGTTCCAGATAGAGAACGGCGAACTGGTTGTGTCGGCTTACCAGCGCAGCTCAGACGCGAACCTCGGCTTGCCTGCGGACATCTACCATCTCTACCTTATGGCTCGGCAGATTGACCTCCCGTTGAAGTCCATCACGCTGAACCTTGCGAATGTGCATATCTACGAGAACAACATCGAACACACCATACAACTGCTCGACGGGAACGAGAACGTGAAATTTGAACTGAACGTATAAAACATGAAAAAACAGTATTTATCGGCACCGCTCCCTTTCGTGGGACAGAAGCGCATGTTCGCGCGTGAGTTCATCAAGGTTCTGAAGCAATATCCGGAGGACACGGTATTCGTGGATTTGTTCGGCGGTTCAGGTCTGCTGTCGCACATCACCAAGTGCCAGAAGCCAGATGCCACAGTCATATACAACGACTTCGACGGCTACCGCAACCGCCTACAGCATATCCCGCAGACCAACCGCCTTTTGGCTGACCTGCGCAAAATGGTGGAGGCGGAGGGCATACCCAAGCACAGCTGCATCCGTGGCGAGCTGCGCGACCGTATATTCGCCCGACTGGAGCAGGAGGAGCGTGAGGTCGGGTACATTGACTTCATCACCATTTCCGCAGGACTGATGTTCTCCATGAAGTACAAGATGAGCATTCCTGAAATGAGGAAGGAGGCACTCTACAACAACATACGCAAGTCTGACTATCCCGCTTGCGATGATTATCTGGAAGGCATCACTGTTATGTCGTGCGACTACAAGGAGTTGTTCGCCCGATACAAGGACGTGCCGAATGTGGTGTTCCTTGTCGATCCGCCGTATCTCTCCACCGATGTGGGTACATATAATATGTACTGGAGGCTGTCAGATTACCTTGATGTGCTGACCATTCTTGCCGGTCATCGTTTCGTTTACTTCACTTCCAACAAGTCGTCCATCATCGAGCTTTGCGAGTGGATGGGCAGGAATCCGACCGTGGGCAACCCATTCAGAAACTGTCACAAAGTGGAGTTCAACGCCACCGTGAACTACAGCTCGCACTACACGGACATGATGCTGTTCACCGATGCCGCCTGACGGTGTTATAATTCAATTCTGACAACATAATAAGAGCGTTCCAAGCAATCAGCCGGGAACGCTCTTTCTGTTTGATACGGGGCAAATCAGAGCCGTTTTATGGCGACATACTGATATACCTCTATGGTCTCCACGATGTCCTCGTGGTCATGGTTGGTGATGCTCTGCGCAAGGTCAAGTTCTCCGAAGGTTTCGCCCTCCAGGTTGGCAAGCCTCCTGTGGATTCTGTCGGGCAGGTCGAACACCTCCAGCGCATCTTCCTTGAACGGACTGCCATCACTGGCAGCGCCTGCCCAGTCGGTGACGATGTGGAGGGTTATCTGTGGCTCGGCACGGTATTCCACTCCGTTCACTATCGGTTTCCACTGTATCGGGCCGAACTCCACGAACACGGCAGGTCTCTCCCACCCTTCTTCCTGCTCGATGAACTCCACGTTGCGGTTCCACAGGTCGATGTGCTTTATTTCCGCTATCGCTCCGAGTTCCCTGCAAAGGAGGTTATAAAGTTCTTTTCTCATTTTCGCTTGATTTCAAATTCCACATTAAAGTATTCGGTGATGTTCTCCTCCACGATGTCTCGGACGGCCTTTTCCACTTCGGGTGACACGCCCAGGAAACGCCTGCGCGGTATCTTGATGCTCTTGCCCTCTTTCATCAGCGCCATGTACTTCCAGAATTCGGCCTCAGTACTCAACTGGACGGTGCGCTTGTCGTTGCGCCACTCGCCGTTCTTCTTGCGGCCGAACGCTCCTGAGGTCTCGTAATACTTTGCCCAGAAGAAGCGCTTCATCTTCTTAGTCACCTTTATCTCCCCTCCGTCGTTGTGTATGGCCGCATACGGCAGCGTGGTGAAGAACGTGATGCTGTTCTCGGTGGTTCGGCTGGATATGCTCTGGCGGAGGGTGCCGGTGTCTATCAGTATGGAACCGCCCGGCCGTGTGGGGCTTTGCCTGCGCTGCCATGCCTCGCTGAAGAAAGCCTGCCGCTCGAAGTTCCTGTCGAACTCGTCGCCCATCTCCACCCTAATGTCGTTTAGGATATTGCGGATAATTTTCTGTATGTCCTGGTTCATCGTCAAAGTCGAATTTTAGAAACGTCTGTGCCTCTTGTGGCACTTCGTTCTTAGGGTCACAAGAGGCATTAAGGAGGTTGTAGAAGGTACGCTCACATATACCATAAACAGGATACACGTACCTTCGCCATATCTCGCGGTTGCTGATTCCGCTTTTGGCATGTTGGTCGTATATCCTATTTATGTCGGTGACACGTTTCTGATAGCTTGCTCCTCGCCTCTTGCTCATAAAATGTTTTAGTGTCTGTCTCTTGGTTTATAGGGACGGATGTCATAGCTCATCTTTGCGCTGACGGTTACTCTGCCCGTTCCCTCACATTGGTCACATGTGCTTTCTTTGCCAGTCTCCTTGTCGTGGAGACGACCTGTGCCGTAACACTTACGGCACAAGGCCACTTTCGGTTTCTTCTCCACTTCCAGTATCATACGGCATCCTCTTTCTTGGGTTCAACGTAGAATGTCTCGTCCTGCACCACTTGGATACCGCATTTGTTCATCTGAGGAACCATATCCTCCACGTCGCGGTCTGCAAGGAGTTTGTCCTTGGCTATCTCCTCGGTCTGTCGCAGATAGCCGGGCAGGAACTCCTTCACCAGCTGCAGGGCGCTTGCCCATGTGAAGCCTTTCAGGGTCTTCAGCTTCGGTGTACCCGTGCGGAAGCCGATAACGCCATGCGCCATCTCAAGACTCTTTTTCTTGGTGAACAACTCTGCCTGGTTCTCGGTAGCATAAGCCTGGAGCGTGGCGAAGGCTTTCTCCATCTCACCTTCCAGTTCTGCCAACTTGTTGGCATACTTCTCGCGGATCTTGGCACACTGCAATTCAATGTCTGCCGTGATTTTCGCACTCTGTGCGTCTGCCTTTGCGTAGGCTGCGAACGCTTCGTCGGCTGATTCTCTTGTCACACCGGTAATGATTACTTTCTTTTCTCTTTTTGCCATTGTAGTAAACTTTTTGTTGATTATTATTTTGATTGCTTATCACTCGTCTTCTTCTGGTTCCGGCCAGTCGCCTTCATCCAGTTCCTTGTCTATCTCGTATTCAATACACTCAAGAAATTCGATGTACTGGTCCCCTTGGAGTTCTCTGTATGCGATGCCATGAATGTATTCCATCACACGCTTCACTTTCTCATTCATGCCTCACCTCCATTTCCAATTGGTACCATCATGTATTCCACTTGTGGCTGTGCTGGAGGTGTCGGTTCTTTCTTAGGTTTCAGACCACCCTTGCGCTGGATGGAGCGGAGCTTCACCGATAGCTGCTCCAATTCCTCATTACTTAGTTGGGAGAACACCTTGCCGGCAATACGCTGATCCTGGCAAAATGCGTTGATGCGTGTCCAGTCTGTTGTGTCGATGCCGAGTTTCTGCATCAACCTCAAGCACTGGCTTCGATGCTTGCGCAGTACGTCCTTGGCAGTGCGTATCAATTTGGCTGTCACACCTTCGAGATTGTCGCACATCATGTCGTACTCCTTACGGGTCATTTCCCTAAGCGAAGTGGTACGTCCATTAGTGAATTGACTCACCACTCCTTCCTTGAACTCATCGCCCAGCTCCTTGGTGGCAAACTTGTAGCTCTTTTTGAGTATGCCATAGAAGCGTGCGAAATTGGTTACTTCCTGTGCCATATCTATTTCAATTTTGACAACCTTATTCTTTCACTTAACACCTTCAAATTACATTCAGGACAACACTCCCCCTCATCTTTCAATGGATGAGGATTGTTTCCATAGCCGATTTGGGGCTTACCGCAAAGGCAGCAGGTGTATTCACGAACATTGTTCTCATGACCTTCAAACATCACTTTAATGCCACACGAACTGGCAACATCCAGTTCCAGTTTTGCTCCCTTGCTCAATTCCCAGCCTTGCAGCATATAGATGCAATCACACTTCAAAAGCAGGGCAATGTCCACTCTCATGTGCTCCATCCAGTGAGCATCCTGCGAAACGCCATTTTCAAATGGGTTCACCGGCTCGTAACCTTTTATGGAGAGATAGCGTGCCGCATGGTCAAAGGTTGCCATACGCTCTTTAAGGTCGTAGTGGGCTATCGCTCCGCTGATATAAACTTTCTTCTTCATCTCAGTTATGTTTAGTTGTTAGACTTGTCATTATAAACCTCCACGGCTTTCTCCGCCCAGATGGTGTAGTATTCACTTACGTTACCAGAATATCGTCCTTGACAGTAAGCACGGAAGCCTTGCGTCCTCACCTTCACGCCGGCTGCGTATTTCAGTCTGATGGCAGGTTTGCCGATTGGTTTGCCTTTATCCTCTTGGCTGACGAAAATGAAGGTCTTGCGCTTGAAGCGGTCTATCAGTGCCCTGGTCAGTGAATATTCCCACCCTGCTTCGTAGGCGTACTGGTAACTGTCCACAATGATAAACTTGGCACTCTTGGGCTTCGCCAGACGTTCTTCCAATGCCTTGATGTCGCCATCGGTAATGAGGCGGAACGAGCCTTGAACGTCAGTCATCTTGAATTGGGCAAGCCGTCGTTGCATCGACAGGCCAACGCCCTCTTCCAAGGACACATACAACACGCTGCCTATACCGCAGAGCATCTTCGCAAACTGCATCACAAACGAACTCTTGCCGCTGGCACTTGGTCCGCTGATGAACCATGTGTCGCCCTCTTCTGGCTGACCGAACACGTCTTTCCATTGTCCTTCAAATGGTAGCGCCTTGCACTTGATATTCGCCACATCCTTGGGGCTGTATGCTCGCTTTGCCATATCACTTCTCTGTTTCGATAAGTTCTGATACAACAGCGTCCGCTATCTTGACAGCATACTTGGCAATGAGTTCGGCTGTCATTTCTTCACGATCATGGTGAAGGACTGGAGCCACAAACAATGCAGCCTTGGCCAATTCATAGCGTCGTTGTTCCCAGTCCACCTCGTTATTTCGTTGTCGGCGGTTTATTTGTATAACCGCGTCCATATATTGCATTTCCATCTTTGTCATCATACCTGCACTCTTTTTAGTTTCTCAATTTCCGTATAAACTCGTCTCAGTCCACCACCCGACTTGCGCACCAAGGTAGCAATATCCGCACCTTCTGGGGCGTTCACCTTTGCCACCACACTCGCCTGGTCTTTCAGGAACTTCTCACGTTCCTTGCAGTCGTCGGGCGTTACCTTCGAGTAGCGGTCACCGTATCGGCTGAGCATCTCGGTATAGCCCACTTTCTTGCACTCAATGGAGCGGTTGATTTTGGCTTTCAGTCCGTCCGCACCCATCATATACCAGGCGCAGCATCTTTCTGTAGCGTTCCACAAGGCTTTGAGTTCCAGGAATGCCTCATACTGCAAGTCGCCAGCCTCGTCCAGAATGATGAGTGGGGTGTCGATTGAGCGCAAATAATAGACCAAATCCTCGTACACGTCGCTGTATCTTCCATTGCTGCCAACGCCAAACTCAGTGGCTATCTTGCGCACCAGCTTCAGTTTGGTCTTCACTTGTGAGCAATCCACATAGATGGCATTGCGGTGGCACTGCACATAATAGCGTGCCGTGAATGTCTTGCCGATGTTGGGTATATCACAAAGTATCGCACTCAGTCCGCTCTGTTGGCTGAACTCCAGCTGCTTGGTGATATATTCGAAGGTGGCGGTGCGTGCTGGCTTCCATTCAATGCCTCCTCTGAGGTTCACACCCAGTCTTCGGGCGATGGTTATCCAGTTGGCTTCGCTCAGTGCCTTGTCTGTCTGACCATTCTTGATGGCGCTATATACCGAGGTGCTGATGCCCAATGAAGCAGCGTGCTTGGCATCGCTCGGATAGTTCGTGCGGTTGGTGGCTATAGCCTCCAGTATCCGCTTCTTGTTCTCATTCGTAATCATGTCTCACGTTATTTTAATGCCGTTTTAATAATATTCTAATTCTACAAATCTGCCAACGGGTCAGAAATGTGGTAGGTCACTTCCATTTCCTGCTCGCTTTCCATCGGTGGAAGTTCAAGCGGTGGCGGTGGTGCAGCCTCTTCTGAGTGTTCCGGCTTGGATATGCCAACAGTTGCAATGGCGTTCTTCTTCACGTATGCGTTGAATGCAGCTATCTTCTTCTGCTGGTTCACGAATATCTCATTGTCCTCGTCAGTCTGCTCTGCATCGGCAGTGTTGAACGTGCCCACGTCCTCGAGCTTGTCGATAAGTCGGTCGTTCTGGAAGATATAAACATCGGTTGCATTGCCGTTCTCATCGGTCAGATAGTAGGCATCCACCTTGTAGTTGTTCGGTGCAAGTCTTTCTATCACCTCAGTTTTGCTCAACCACCAGTCCTTATATGCCACTCTGCAGTAGCTGTTCCTGCGTATGGAGGTCTCAGTGTGCTCGCCGATAAAGCGTGCCCACACCGATTTGTCCATTGGCTGAAGCGTTGGGTTCATATTGGCTTCAAGCACTTGCCAGCGTGTCATGCCGGGGTATTTCTTCTGATTCGGGTGGAGGGTATTGTTGAACTCCTTGATGTCGCGGATGTCATCAGCAATCAGTTCTTCCCATGTGTAGTACTGTTTGTCCTCGTAGGTGTCATTCTTCTCATCAAACACCTTCTTGGCCTCCGTGCGGTAGTGTCTATCCTTGGCGTAGAAGCGTCCGATGCCGAGGTGGTTCCGATGCTCCACACGGCGTTTCTTGGCACCGTTCATCGGCTCAGCGTATTTCTCTTGAGAGTTCATCGGGGCGCAGAAACGCACAAATGGGAACAATACGCCTGCCTTCAGGAAACTCTCTTTCCACTGACTCATCAAGTGGTTCTCCACCTCAACCTGCGCCGGGCAACCCCAGCCCTTGCTTTCTATCAGTCGGAACATCGAACGGAAGCAGTCGGCAACCAAGTCCACGTTCTTGTTGCGGTTGTAGGCATAGCCCACCACGCACTGGCTCGTCACATCGTAGGCGTAGTATGCCTTCGGCCTTGCTTTGGTATCCTTCAGCTTGCGTGGGAGGTCGCGGTCGTCGAATGAAATCTTTGAGAACGAGAACTCGGGCGCATGGCGGTGAACGTGTGGCATCTGCTCGTGCATGAATGTGGTGTAGGAATCTTGGTGTTTTGCTATAAACAGACGAGCATCTGGACGATTCAGGTAGTTCGTGATAGTGCTTTCGCTCAGCGACTTCGGGTCACCATTCTTGTCGGTCCACTCGCTTGCGTCGAAAAGCTCACCGGTCTCTGGATCATACACGTCCAGCTCACCGCACACAAACGAATTATACAATTCCCAAACATTGGTATTGAAAGGCTTGTTGGGTAACACCGCTATTGACCATATCAAGCGCATTGTTCGGTAATCCACCTTACGGCTTGCCTGGTTGCCGAACTTTCGGCTGATAAGACACTCATAGCCCACGCTCTGGTATTCGTTCACCTTCTTTCGGAAGCGCAGCATACTGGCAGGCAGTGTGTGTCCTGTCTTCATGCGGTAGCCTTCCACGGCTTGCGACATCATGCTCCAGTCATATTTCTGCCCCATCGTGCGCTGTATTGCCTTGGCGTTGTTGTAGAGTTTGATGCAGGCGTTCAGCACGCTGGCATTGGTCACATACTCCTTCACATGGGCTTCAGTGGCATGGTCGTGTCCGCACTGGTTGCGCCAGTTGTTGAAGTATGCCACGGCTGCCTGGTCCACCTCATAGTTGGCATCGAGCCATGCCAGCAGCACCTCCATCGATGGGTCGGGATATAGTTCCTTCAGCCTCTCCTGGTAGGTATCTGGCAGACTGCTCACCGCGATGAGGGCGTAGCCTCCTCTACCACCACGACGCACGACATCAATGCGACCACGCGCAGAGAGTTGCTTGTAGTTGGGGACACTCATAATTCCTCCATCTACAAGTTCTCGCATCGAGATGCACAGTCTATTATCGTGGTACTCCATATCTCAGCCTTCCTTATCTAAGTGTCGCAGCCCAATCCTGAATGGCAGGAATATCACGCACGGCCACATTATCATAGTGGCGTACCTTTACACCCTTATGAAACACATCACAGCCACCATTACCAGCCTCTTTCTCAAACTCCAGCAAAACGTCATTAGGCAGATACTGGCGCATATAGCCATCTGCGTCATAGAGTGTTTCTGCTTCTGGAATCACTACCATGATGATGCCCCCACGCTCCATAGCCAGTTTGCGTATTCTGCGTGCAAGGTCAGTGTCTGTTGCAAATCTGATGGCATAATACACCATACGTTCTGTGACCTTCAGCGACTTCATTATGAACTCGCGGTCTGCTTTCTTAATGTGAATGTACCTTTTCATGTCTCACTTGTTTATTGTTACTAAAATTTGTTACCTTTGTGGTGTTATTCAAAACAGAATATATTATGAACCTGTTACTTACAATTCAAATCGTTGCGCAAACGGACGTTTCGGAGCAAGAGCTTCAAACTCTATGCGATCCTTTGGTGTCAGTTTTTGATGCTGCGTGTGAAACAGCTTGCCACAATCACGGCAAACCAGTGTATTACCGCACAGGCGAACTAATCGATGCCCCTGATAGCCCGGCCATGCGTTACGTCGCTGTTCTGCACATGAGCAAACCTCGTCACGAAGCCCTACGTCAGTTGTTTCTGTCGCTCCAACCTCTGTTTGATAGTCAATTGCCTTCATGCACTCTGCAATGGAAGACAGAATCATTAGATTTTTTGCCATAACTTATGAGTTTATATTGTCGTGGAGTGTGGGGGAGTCGAACCCCTCCGTGGCTGTCCTTCGCTCTTCGCTTTCGCTTATTCCAACTTTCCGGCCACTGCATCCGTGCCACTCCTGCGGTCTTTCCCGCCGCCATCCGAGGCCACCCTATTGTCCGACTATCCAGTGCGGACCATCGACTATCCAGTGCGATGTTGCTGACTATCCAGTGCAGCAGGGCTTCCTGTTATGCCCCATATTCTTTTATCTTCGGTCTGATGCTGCAACCATAGCAGTTCATCAGTCGTCTCACGAGGTTCTCCACATAGATTTTCGGTGCCGTGAAAACGATACCATCATCCTCGTTATAACTAAAGCTCACACCGTCCATTATCAGAACCAATGCAACCTTGTGCTTTACGCTTTGCGTCTGCCACTCTATCAAATCGTTATCGTTCATATTCTTTAATCCTTAAAATTCGTTATTCTCGCGCCTTTTTCGTATCTTTGGCCGCTCGTTCATTATTGAATACGATGCAAAGATAGTGATAATTTTCAACCCTACAAATAAAAATGGGGATTATTTTCAACTTATGGGCAATATTTTATCAAGGATACAGGACATAGCCTCTAATGAGGGGATAACTATCGGTGCTTTAGAGCGCAAGATAGGGGCAAGTAAAGGCGTGCTTTCGCGCGCTATAAACAATGGTACGGACATTCAATCAAAATGGATTCAAAGTATAGTTGAAAATTATCCCCTATATTCCACGCGTTGGCTCATGACAGGCAAGGGAAATATGCTTGAAGATACAACCGCTGAACAAGACCTGCCAAAGAACATCGCTGTCCATGTTCCAGAAGGAAGTCGCGAGGGCATTCCTTTGATTCCTATTGATGCAATGGCAGGTGCCCTTACTGATGAAAGAACCGTGTACGAATATGAATGCGAGCGATATGTCGTACCAATCTTCAAAGGTGCCGATTTCCTAATCCCAGTCAAAGGTTCAAGTATGTACCCCAAATACAATTCAGGCGACATCGTTGCCTGTCAGAACGTGCCTATGACCGACTTGTTCTTTCAATGGAATAAGGTATATGTAATAGACACAAGACAAGGTGCACTTATCAAACGAATAAAGCCAGGACACGATAAAGACCACGTTCTTATCGTATCTGAAAACGAAGAATACGAACCATTTGAACTCCCCATGTCTGCGATTAACGCAGTAGCCTTGGTAATAGGCACTATTAGGTTGGAGTAACCGAAACGTATGCTCCTCCTTACCCTCCTCCACCCCCATTTTAGGGGTGTACCCCCTCTCTGGCAGACCCAATCAAGCCAAAACGCCCATTATTCCAGGGCTTTGGCTTGGTTCTGTCCCATTTTTACCTATACCGCAAATGGGCAGTTTCCCCCACCCTATCCCTTAAAACATTCCTTTTCCCTCCCCATCTATTCTACCCTCAAAATCCCCGAATGTGTAACCCCTAATTTCAGAAAATGTAACCCCTATCTGTAACCCCAATAGTAACCCCATTCCCATTTTCGCCACTTTAAGGCACAAAAAAAGGAGGCCAAACGACCTCCATTCCCACGACCGTCAAACGGCCTTTTATTTGCGTTCTAACACCATAAAAAACACCAGCCTAATCATCTATCCCACGAGAGCATGAAATAAGCGTAGATTGCTTGATTATAGCGCGTTTCGTGCATAATGTACCATTGCCAGACAGCCCGGCATGAAGCAAATAATTCTTCGTCGCACCGATCTGTTCAGCCGTCAAAACCGTATAAACCGCAGAAATGCTGCTAAAATACCAGTCTTTCCGCCTCGTTCCATCGATATTGTGCAGCAGATGCACATGTATTACCTTTGCCATATTCTCTTGTTTTGTTTCTGCAAATATACCAAATAATCCTTATATGGAATAATTTTGCATTATCAAATTTCAAAACACCATAAAAAAAGTGGCCTCAGCCACCATTCCACCCCACCCCAACACAACACCAACCACCAACAGAAACGCAATATAAACCACCCGTAAGCCCCATGTAAACCACAGGAGCCTCAACAAGCCCCAAAAGTAAACCAAATGTAAGCCTATGTAAACGCTTCGTTTTACGCTGCCATTTCAAGCATCTGAGCCTAACTCATTGAAACACAAACCACTCACCACATTTTCAGTCAACCGTCACATATACGCTTCGTTCTGTGCCCCATACAAAGAAACGATATATAGATTGGTGGAACCATAAAGGAATCATACTGAACATGTGGGAGCACTTTCAGGAAGATGTGAAACCTCATGCGGATATCCCTGCGCCCTCCCCGGCAAAAGACCTGAATCAGAAATGGTTCGATCCGCAATGGCGTGCAGAATACCTGGACTGGTACGTGGCACACAGCAGTCTGAAAGCAGATATCCTGCCAGTAGCCAATACCCAGTTAGGCCCCGGTTCATTGGCAGCCATCTTGGGCGGCGTGTTCGAAGGAGGGGAAGATACCATTTGGATTCATCCCGATCCCGATTTCAACGATGAGATTGTTTTCAATCCCGAGCATCCCAACTGGATCTTGCATAAAGAATTGCTGAAAGCATGCAAGGCGAAAGCAAACGGTCACTATTACGTAGGAATGCCCGACTTGATGGAAGGGCTGGACGTACTGGCCGCCTTGAAAGGTACAGACAAAGTTTTGCTGGATACCGTGATGCAGCCCGAAGTGCTGGAACAGCAAATGCAACAAATCAATGATATCTATTTCAAAGTCTTTGATGAACTTTACGACATCATCCGTGAAGGGGACGAAATGGCTTTCTGCTATTTTTCTTCATGGGCTCCCGGTAAAATGAGCAAATTACAAAGCGATATTTCTACCATGATCAGCGAAGATGATTATCGTCGTTTTGTACAACCCTTTATCCGCGAACAATGTCAAAAAATAGACTATACCTTGTATCATCTGGACGGTGTGGGCGCCATGCACCATCTGCCCGCCCTTCTTGAAATTGAGGAACTGAATGCCATTCAATGGACTCCGGGCGTAGGTGAGCCACAAGGAGGATCACCCAAATGGTACGACCTTTACAAGAAGATCCTTGCCGGAGGCAAAAGCATCATGGCTTGTTGGGTAACCTTGGACGAACTGAAACCCTTGCTGGACAATATCGGTGCGGACGGTGTGCATCTGGAAATGGATTTCCATAACGAGAGAGAAGTGGAACAAGCGATGCGCATTGTCGAAGAATACTCCTCTTCCTCCTCTGACGTATCCAAAGAAGACCTTTCGAAAGAAGAAGCCGCTGCAACCAAACAAGAAACAATTGTCCTCAAAGACTCCGCGGCAGCCGGGAATGAAGCCTTGAAACCTTTGTTCAATGCCATTGTGGACGGAAAGCTGGAACCGGCCGTAGAAGTAACCAAGAAAGCCATCGCCGAAGGAGTACAGCCCCAGGAAATTATCAACAACTACATGATAAAGGCTATGGGCGAAGTGGGACAACGCTTCCAGGACGGAAAAGCGTTCGTGCCCCAACTGCTGATGGCAGGACGCGCCATGAAGGGAGCTTTGGAACTTCTGAAGCCTTTATTGCAAGGGAGTGCCTCGACCACCATAGGCAAGGTGGTCATCGGGACCGTGAAAGGCGACTTGCATGATATCGGCAAGAACCTGGTGGCTTCCATGCTGGAAGGCTGCGGCTTTGAGGTGATCAACATAGGCATAGATGTATCTTGCGACAAATTTGTGGAAGAGGTCAAGAAAAACAAGGCAGACATCCTGTGCATGAGCGCCTTGCTGACAACAACCATGACTTATATGCAGGAGGTGATCAACGCTTTGGAAGCAGCCGGTATCCGTCATCAGGTAAAAGTGATGATAGGCGGCGCTCCGGTAAGCCAGGGATTTGCCGATGAAATAGGTGCAGACGGGTATAGCGACAATGCCAATACGGCCGTAGCGGTAGCCAAGGAACTGATGGGGCTTCATAAATAAACGGAATATTCATCTTAATCTGATACATGAATTATGCACGCTAATTATTTAGATACGTTAGATTGGGGCATTCTTATTGCCTACTTTCTGATTCTTATAGGCATCGGCATATGGGCCAGTCTGAAACGCAAAAAAGGCAGCAGCCTTTTTCTCGCCGAGCGTTCCCTGAAGTGGCATCACATCGGTTTCTCCATGTGGGGAACCAATGTGGGCCCCTCCATGCTGATAGCCTCAGCCAGTGCCGGATTCACCACCGGCATCGTTTCGGGCAATTATGCCTGGTATGCGTTTGTTTTCATCTGCTTGCTGGCTTTTGTCTTTGCCCCCCGTTATTTGGGAGCGCGTATCACCACCTTGCCGGAGTTCATGGGGCGGCGTTTCGGACAGTCCACCCGCAACATTCTTGCCTGGTACACCATTGTGACGATCCTTATCTCGTGGCTTGCCCTGACCTTATTCGCCGGAGGTATCCTTATCCGTCAGGTTTTCGATATTCCCATGTGGCAATCGGCATTGATCCTGCTCGTTATCTCCGCATTCTTCACCATGGCCGGAGGGCTGAAAGCGGTAGCCTATACCAATGTATTCCAGATGCTTCTGCTTATTTTCGTATCGGCCACGCTTACTATAGCAGGGCTTTACAAGGTGGGTGGAGTCAGCGCATTGGCCGAAGCGGTTCCGGCCGATTACTGGAACCTGTTCCGCCCGAATGACGATCCTGCCTTCCCGTGGCTGCCCATCATTCTGGGTTATCCCATCATGGGAGTCTGGTTCTGGTGCACAGACCAATCCATGGTACAGCCTGTATTGGCTGCCAAGAATCTGAAAGAAGGCCAAATGGGTGCCAACTTCACCGGCTGGTTGAAGATACTGGATGTTCCTCTCTATATCCTTCCGGGTATCATCTGTCTGGCACTCTACCCGGGCTTGAAGAACCCCGATGAGGCCTACATGACTATGGTCACGAACTTATTTCCTGTAGGCATGGTGGGGTTGGTACTGGCCGTATTGACCGCCGCACTGATCAGCACTGTCAGCTCTGCCCTGAATGCGCTGAGTACCGTCTTCACGATGGATATTTATGTCAAGAAATTCAGGCCACTTGCCAGCCAGAAAGAGATCATCCGTACGGGACACGTGGTTACAGTGGCGGGAGCACTGATTTCGGTGATCATCACCATTGCCATAGACAGTATCAAAGGATTGAATCTGTTCAATGTATTCCAATCGGTACTGGGATTTATCGCACCGCCTATGGCGGCTGTTTTCCTGTTCGGCATCTTCTGGAAACGAACTACCACGATGGCTGCCAACATGGCATTGACGCTTGGCACGGCGTTCAGCATGGGAGTGGGCATTCTCTATTTATGGGTATTTCCTGCGGAAGAATATACGACATGGCCTCACTTCATGATGCTGTCTTTCTACCTGTTCGTTATCATCAGCGCAGGCATGATCTTGGTATCCTTATTGGATAAACATCGACAAGAATGTACATTAAATATGAAGAAAGTCATGGAGAAGCCGGCTAAATCCGTTATCCTTGCATGGGCGTTACTGGCTATTGTCATGGTCGGGCTTTATCTATTCTTCAATGGGCATTAAAAGAAGGTGCAGAAGGCTGAAAAGATTGTATTTTTATATGCCTGCATTTGGTATTCCACTTGGGTGGTGAGGCAGTCCCACCCCGGTGAGATTGCAGCTTCACCCCGGTGGAACTGGAGTCTCACCGGGGTGGAATATCAGATGAAAGTGGTTGTTATAACAGATGGGAACGGCTGTTATACCCTGTCTGATAGAACAGGAGATTCATTAAGGTTGCAACAAATTGCAAAATCAGTGAGGTTAATAACAACATCTAGCCATTTTTGGACTCTGATTTTTGTAGTCATCCTATTATCCTCGCTGCTTCCGCCTGTAACATTTATCGTACGTACAGAGACCGCAAGTATATTCCAGTTTACGGACACCATCCCCCAGGCCTATTACTCCACTGACCGATTTTATAGGAAGCATCAAACTGGAATCTGTCAACCGGATGCCGCAAGGTTCCGCTGAAGGAAATAAAGGGAATAATTTCTTTTGCTCCGACACATGCCAGCCGCAATATCCGGGACTGAAACGGTTGGTATGCCTCCACCCTCTGTCGCGGATGTATTCATCCAACGCAATTTCCATACAATCCGCAGTCTTCTCGGCTATGACACTTCCTATGGCATCCGCTATATAAACCTTTACCATATCCCCCTCTTGCTGCAACGTATGCTGGAACCTTTCAAAACCGGTTCCGGCAGTCGCGGCAAAGAAAGCGAAGGATTCCGAACCACGCAGCTGCCGGGTGATTATTTTACCTATACTGAAACACGTATCGCCGACAGAAAGCGAGTCTTTCGATTCATCCAACTCTCCACCGGATATGAAAAAACAAAAACGGGGAGAAGTTACTGCCTCCACCCGTCCAAGCACCCCACGGACTTCTTTTTCTACCGCTTCGTCGGGCACAGCATCTGCATACCCCATTGCCTCATAGAGTTCGGACAATGAGATAGACAGATCAGCAAAAGAAAGTTCTTTTTCAAGCATTATTGAATTCATTTAATGCGGCAAAGAATGCATCAATATTTTCAGATGGCGTATGAGGCGGTGTATCACATCCGCTGGAGAGCACGAAGTTGGGATAGGACCGGGTAGCTTCCAACAAATCGAGTGTGGCTTTCTTCATCACCTCCGGAGTAGCCGCCTTGAACAAGCTCACCGGATCAAGATTTCCCATTGCAAGAGCATCGGCAGGTACTTCTTTCAGAGCTTCGACCATATCTATTTTATTTCCAAAATGATAAGCGGCAGCTCCTGTAGCTACCATTGCCTTGGTACAATGACCGGTATTTCCACAATTATGCAGAATGACTGTGAAGTGATCGTCCTGCACTTTCTCTACTATCTCCTTAATGAAAACAGACGAGTATTGCGTGCAGTCCTCATCAGACAAGAGTCCGGCAGCCGGTTCGGCCATCACTACCCCATTCACTCCTGTGGCCTTCAATGCCATGCAGTAACGGAGAATGAAATCCGAACATTTCTTCAACAGCGAATTGGCCGCTTCCGGATTGATATAAATAAGCATCATGATTTCAGACATGTCATACAAACGTCCTGCCAATGAGTAAGGACCGATGCAACCGGCAAAGACAGGTCTGTCTGTAATGGTCTTGGCTGCCAGCATATTCGCTTTCAAGTACTGGGGAACTCTTCCTTTATTCAAGGCAGGAATTTCCAGTTTGTCAATAGCTTCCTCATCATTGAGAAGACGCCCCACCACACTGGGAACCTCATTTTCGGGGAAGACAATCTCCGCTCCGAAAGCCTCGGCTTCTACCGTCAAATCCATAATCACGGTTGCGGCGGCTGTAGGATATTTCTCACTCAATGCCTTGATGGCGTTGTAATGCACTTGTCCGTCAGTAACCGCATCGCGCACCGTTTTCCCTATCATCTCTATGCCCGGATGGGTCATGATGGGCATAGCCACCACCTCTTTCTTTTGGATAATTTCGTTTATCCACTCTTTCATATTCAGTTTACTCATGGTCTTTTATTCTTTATTTATTCTGTTATTGCAAAAGTAAGTCTTTTCTTTGATAATCTGCTGTTCCCTTTGCTCTTTCTCATTCAAAAAAACGGTATAAATCCCGTTACAATACTACAGGGATTTACACCGTTTTTCATCTTATAGACTTATGGCAATTTATGCAAAAGATGACGATAGTATGTTTCAACATCTTTCCAATGGTAGAAAGGAGCAATATCCGTTTCTACAGGGATGGTAACTTCTTTCTCGCAATGCATGAACTTCACCAGTATATCGTCAGAAGCTTTTTTTCTGAAGAAAACCAACTGGACGTTTGCCGCCATCGGAGTGACCTTGAAATTACACCATGCCTGATAGAATTTATCGGGATCCGTTTCGGCTTTCCACATATCGCCCAATTGAAGCAACGCTACCAAGGGAATGATATTTCCATCGTGCCCAAAACGTAATGTCGCCGCATGGGTCCCGGATCTGATCGCCTCATCGGCCGAATCCAATATATTTTCAAGCAATGACCGGGCACTGGCCGTCATTATTCCACCATTGGCAGGCGCAGGTCCGTCACATACATAATTATGATAATTGCAAACTTGCCAAAGATCAAATAATTCATCTTTCTGAAATACATCATAAAGACTCACCTCTATCTCTACATTCTGCAAATCTGAAGCAATCCAATAAAGTCCCCACATCAATTCGCCGGGATTCACATTCTTACGGATATAGTCAGGACTATTAAATAAGGAAGTAACCAGACGATCGGGACGGGTATGACTTTCTTTGAACTTTCTATATTCCTCATACCAAGGTCCCTGATGAGAAACAAACTTCACGGCTTCCGGCGTATGATAATTCATATATTTCATATACCTGGCACAAGCTTCGCGCCGGATCTGCAATGCCGGATTGAGTTCTTTCAACCGTTCACAAAAGGCATCCATACTCAATACACATCGCAACACCACGGTAGAGCGTGCAGACAGAGCAGGAGATCCCTTGAATACCTCGGGATAGTTCCGAAACATTCTTTCGGCTATTCCCCGGTGTTGCCTCACACCCAAAGGAGTCAAATCTCCCCCATGTCCCTCGGCATCTTCCCACACCAACGCCATTCTTTTGCGGACATCTTCTCCCAAAGCGGTCAAAGCTCCGGCTTGATGCGCTTTCTCGAAAATATCAACCACTGTCTTATAATCCTGTTCCGATTGAATCCATCTGGAACCGTGTCGTGCATAATGACTGATATAGAACGGTTTATACCCTTTAGGCGGAGGAGTCGCGATAGCTTCCTTTACAGGATAAGCATAGTACACTCCTCCCGTCCGGGCTATATCTTCCAATATAGCCTCACGGGTGGACTGGGCAAAACCATTCAGGTGAACGCCACACAGACAGAGGAACAGGACACTATATTTAAAAAGCACCAGTGTTTTCATATTCATTAATTATATCCCTCATTCTGACCAAATTCATCCGGGTTCAAGATGGAGTCCAGGAACATCTGAGGAATAGGACGCCATGCGTGATGCGGTTGGATCAAAGGAATATCCGGATTATGAGCTTTCACATATTCTACCAATTTTCCGGTTCTTTTCAAATCAAACCAGCGCATGAATTCGCCGCAATACTCACGTGCTCTTTCTTCCAAAATAAAGTCGATCGTCATCTTGTCCACTCCTACCTCCATTTCAGCTTCCTTGCCCGGTACAGCCGCACGTCTGCGTATGTCATTGATACGTGCTTTAGCTATCTCCTTATTTCCTCCGGACTTCATGATCTCACATTCGGCAACAATGAAATACATTTCGGGCAAACGCATGGTAATCACATCATTTGCACCTACCTGCGAATTGGTAGGCAATCCTTTGTTTTCAAAATTCGCATCTTCGTACTTCAGCAAGGTCGGGAAGTGAATGTTAAAGTTGGCACTCTTGCTGACACTTCCATCGGCTGCATAGGTATCATCGATATCGACGACAGCGTATGGCAAGTTACGTTTGTCGGCAATCTTCTTCTTGGTGAAAAGCAGCGCTGTTTCTCCCGGCTGAATAACCTGACCAATCATAGATGACGGTTTTTCAAAATAGTCCAACTGATCCTTAGTCCAGGCATAAGCTTTGGGTGTATTCAGTTTATACTCTTCACGGAACCAAGCATTGTAACGGGCATCTATATTCTCATTATACAATTCCAACAAATAACGGGTAGGCATCATCGCCATACTGCCCGACTTGGCATTCTTATCATTTCCATATTCGTAATCCTGCACCATACCTGCTCTTGCCGAATAACTGGCATGGAAATACATATGCATACGGTTCGGGTTTTTAGCTTGCATATTCAATGAGGACTCGGTAGAGTGGGTCACAACGAACATAGCCTCTTTATTCGTTTTATTATTATCCGGATCAAAGACTTCGGCAGGTGTATTATACAAAGACACCTTCAATGCGCTCTGGTTATCAATCACATATTGAGCCGCATCCTCAGCGATTTTATAATATTTGTCTTTGTCTGCCTGACTGTCACAATAGGAAACCCGTGTTAGTGCGATGCGCGCTAATAAACCATAAGCCGCTTTTGAGGTCGCACGACCTACATCTTTAACAGGATAAGGATCAACGGGCAGATTATCCACCGCATTTTGCGCATCAGTCAGCATTAAATCATACAAATCTTCATAGCTGCTGCGATAACAATTCATTGAAAGACTTTCGGCAGAAGTTTCTTTGGTCCTAAGATCCACGTTACCGTAAATTTCAACCAAATGCCAATAAGCGTAAGCACGCATGAAACTTAATTCACCAAAACGGATATCTCTCAGTTTCTTGTCTTTGAATTCCACTTGGTCAATCCGTTCCAAACCGGCATTACAGTCGTTTATAATTTCATACAGACGATTCCACGTGTTCTTAATCTGACCAACCGAAGCCGTCAATTCTTCATATTTAGACATCTGACGACCATAACCGCAATTGGCAATATTGATCCAAAGATCGCCACCACCGTTCAGCAATAACACAAAATCTTCACGTCCATAAAACTGACCGCCCCAAAAAGCATAAGCCGAATTGACAAGGGCCTCAAAACCCGCCTGTTCTTTGTACACGTTATTCGGGGTACTTCCGGCAGGATTGTATTCCTCCAAATCACATGATTGCATGCCCAATAACAGAGCAGCACATGCTACAAACATATATTTTTTACCGTATTTCATAATAGTTATTTCTTTTTTATCTGTTAGAAATCAAGATTCAAACCAAATATAAACTGACGCTGCAACGGAGCTTTAGCTGATCCTCCGCGTTCTGCATCGTAATCCTGAATCAGATGATTCTTGGCAAAAGAGAAGAGATTATTGGCGGTGACATATGCACGAAGTTTGGACACGCCCAATTTTGAAGTCAACGATTTGGGGAACGTGTAACCCAGTGATACAGTCTTGATCTTCCAATAAGAACCGTCAATGTAATTCAAAGTCTGATAACCCAGATAGTTGTAGAAATTGGTCTGAGCAGGTCGCGGAAAATCATTGGACGGATTCTCCGGCGTCCAATAGTTCAAGTAAGCAGGAAAGTTACCTTTTCCCTGAGGATCATAAGAACCGGTCAGTTCATAGTTAATCATCTGTCCCCAACGAGCGATAATATATACATTCAAATCAAAGTTCTTATAACTAAAGTTGTTGTTGAATCCACCTGTCCATTTCGGTGACTGGCTACCCAGGTAAGTTTCATCCTTATCATCAATAATATAGTCGCCATTCAAGTCTCTCAGTTTGATATCACCCGGTTTAAAGGGTTGTGTCTTCTTTGAATCTTTAAAATATTTAGCTGCTTCTTCAGCCTCATTTTCCTGCCAGATTCCCTCATTAATAAAATGATAGAATGATTTCAAAGGACGTCCAATCAACAAACTAGTCGTAATATGCGAATCTGATCCAATGATGTCTTTGCCATCAATCAGATCGGTAATCTCTTCATGATTGGCAGCAAAGGTAAGAGTGGAGTTCCACTTAAAGTTTTTGTTATCCACATTGACGGTATTTACCGATACTTCAATACCACGGTTCATGGTTGCACCGATATTTTGATACATCTTGAACGGAGTTGCGTTACTACCACCCATAGAAGTAGGCAAAGTACGGGGCAACAGGATATCAGTAGTCTTTGTCTGGTATAAATCGACAACAGCCGAAATACGGTTATTGAACAAACCGATATCAAAACCCAGATCCCAAGTATTGGACATCTCCCAGCCTACATTCTCATTACCTACATATTCATTGTATATATAATAGGTATAGCCATTATCCTGGAAAGCAGAGTTTGTTTTCGGAGACAAGCCTGATTGAGTTCCGTAAGCCATGATACCTGAGTTACCCGTCTTACCCCAACTTAAGCGCAACTTCAAGTTGCTCAGTGCTTCCACATTCTTCATGAACGCTTCATCACTAACGCGCCATGCAGCAGCTACAGAAGGGAAACTTGCCCATTTATTGCCTTTAGACAAACGTGAGTCACCATCCCAACGATTGGAAACTGTCAACATATAACGGCCTTTATAACTATAGTTGAAGCGCAAAGCATACGAGAAAGTCTGATGCTGTATATAATCCGATCCGATGACATAAGAGCTTTTATCATTGGCTCCCAGATTATGCCATAAGTAAGAATCAACCAACTGGCCTTCACCTTGCGCATTCACTGATGTATATTTGGATTGTGTCCACGAAGTCAATGCAGTGGCACCAAAAGTATGATCTTTGACGGTTTTGTTATAACTGATAATATTATCCCAATTCACAAAACTCTTTTCGGAAGATTTGATTTTGGACAGTGACGTTGAATTCTGTCCCAAACGGTCAATAGAACCGGCCCCTTCAAAATCCTGCTTACGATAAAAAGCATAATTGGTTCCTAAATTAGAACGGAAAGTCAATCCTTCAATAGGGGTAAAATCCAGATACCCATTGGCTATCAAATTGGTTTTCAGCACATGATGTCTTGCAGCCACTTCAGATGCCTCATCCACCAACGGACTCACCTGTCCATTCTTTCCTAATGGATATTCCACCACTTTACCGTCTTCATCGTATGCTTTACCAAGAGGTGCATTAGTAGCAGCACGCCATAACACATTCTCGGCACGCTCATCCTGTGCATAATGAGTGATCTGTGTGGTCGCTCCTACTTTCACGGTCTTGCCCAACTTGTGCTCAATGTTCATACGCAAGTTGTACTTATCCATTTTATCATTTTTGAAAGAACCCTTTTCCTGATAATATCCGGCAGACAACATCGCGGTTGTCTTTTCCGTACCGCCCGAAGCTGTAACCTGATGGCTTTGAACAAGCCCTGTATGAAGCACCTCATCTATCCAGTCAGTCCACTCACCGTTCTGAATGGCCTGCCATTCCTCCACAGTGAAAAGCTTCTGGTCATCAGCGGTAGAATTCCACTGACCGCCGGTACGAGCTGCTTCACGACGCACCTGCATATAGTCTTCACCACTCAGCATATCAGGATATTGCGCCCAACCGTTGACACCGAAATAACCGTTGTAAGAGAATTTGGTCTTACCTTGCGCACCTTTCTTGGTGGTGATAATGATTACCCCATTAGCACCTTGCGAACCATAAATTGCCGTAGAAGAAGCATCTTTCAGCACTTCGATAGATTCAATATCAGCCGGAGCAATATCCGAGAAATCACCTCCCTGCATACCATCAATGATAAACAGCGGAGCATTGGCAACATTGTTACCAAACTCATCTTTCACATCGGACAGTGAACGCTGTCCACGGATATTAATGGTTACACCCGAAGTAGCCTTACCTGAATTACGTACAATATCCAAACCCGGAACCTGCCCCTGCAATGCTTCCATGGCATTAGATGCCGGTGATTTTACAATATCAGCCGCCTTCACTGAAGCAATAGAACCTGTAAGGTCACGTTTCTTCATCACGCCATAACCCACAACGACCACTTCATCCAAAGCCTGCGTATCGGCCTCCATTTTAATGTTCAGCTGATTGCTTTTTCCTACCGTTATATCCTGCGTTTTATATCCTATATAAGATATGACGAGAATATGCTTACCTGAAGGAACTTCCAAAGAATAATTACCGTCAAAGTCGGTAATCGTACCCACCGTTGTACCTTTCACCAGTACGGATACACCAATTAACGGCTCCCCTGTGTCATCTATGATTTTACCTGTAACGGTACGTCCTTGCTGGACAGACTGAACCAATTCACCGGCAACAGGGTCACTTGCATTTGCATAAGAAAATGCAGACGGCATACATAATGCTGCCGATAACCCTAAAATAATGGGAGTACGTCTGATATTACTTTCCCAATTTTGTTTCGGACTTTTTTTCATGCTTTTCATTTCTGTTATAATAGTCAACAAAAGTTTATTTTATTATATCTATTTAAATGACGCATGTAAAAAGCCCCTGTACCCAAGCTTAATCACAAAAATACGTTAAAACAAAAGTATATTTTCTTTCATTTAGTATTTATTTTTAACTGGATCACAAATCTAAATTTATAAATACCTGATTTTAGCCGATAAGATTCTAATACAGGTAGCCCCACGAATTATCTCCCTCCAACTCCCATTCGTGCACAATTTATACTTACTGTAGTATTACTGTGAGGCTTCAATTCAAAGCCATGCTCCGATTATTTATAAGAACATAAAAGGATTACATAGAAACCACCTCCAATCTTTATATACGAAAAGACAGAACATCCCGATAATCAAAAGACCAAAGACCTCATCATATTAACAAATAAAAAAGGAGGATTTTCCGAAATGGAAATATCCCCCTTTTATGTCACTATCAAAAAATTATATTAATAACCATTAGTACCGTATTCAGCAGAGTTCTCTATCTGATTTAAGAATGTATATGAGATAGGACGTAAATAATTCTTCTGGCTAAAATTTACGGCAGCACGAGGATTATATTTAGGCAATCGAGTTTCAAAAGCTTTATGTCGTTTCAGTAAAGCCCAACGGGTAAACTCACCACACAATTCACGAGCATATTCATCCAACACATCATCCTCTGTAGCAGTAGTCAATTTCATATTAGCTTCGAAATCAGCTTCATTACGACAAGCACGCTTACGAAGAACATTCAAATACTCAGCTGCTTTTGCACCATTTCCCAAACGTTCTTCCGCTTCAGCCGCAATCAGATACACTTCAGCCATACGCATAATAAACATGTCACCAGTTTTGCATTGCAAATTACTTCCATAAAAACCTCCCTCGAAATTAAAATTAAACTTATTCAATGAAGGAAATAAAGTATAGGTATTTGTCTGCTGGGCATCAATAAATGTTTCCTTGTATTTACCATCTGCTGCAAACAAATCATCAATGTTCACACAAATATATCCTCGCTTTGCTTTTTCAGCATCACTCAAATACTCTTTTGATAAATAAACGATAAAACGATCTTCATCCTCTGCTAATGGATAAGGATTCACATAAGGATTCTTCACTTTAACCAACTTATTGACATCACCAGAATATTCTCCTTTAGGCCATACACTGGCAACATATTGATTACCACCATTAGAACCTAGATTAATAGCATTAACATCAACATATGGATATATCTTCTTTCCTACAAATTTAGAATCAATGCCATACTTAGTGCACAAATCTTCAGTTAATGTAATTGTTGCATTCTTATCATCGTATGTGCGCCATCCAGCCTGTACCATGGAGAACAGAGAAAAAGCTGTTGTAAATGAGTTTTCCCAACGTTTATCATAACGTGCATCAAAACAGTCCACTAAATATTTAGAAGGCGCATAATAATTATTATTCACACGACCATAGAAGTAATTTTGCTTACTGCCCACAGGATAAATATCACTCAATTTATTAGGATCACAGAATGTGAAAGTAAATAATTTATTCGCTCCATACGAACCATATGTAAAAGCATCAGTTCCTGCCTGGGGTCCCGAAGCTATAAACAAAGCTTCTTTATTGTTACGATTATTACTTTGTGCCCATACATCTTCAACATCATCATACAAATATGCATTATAAGAAGCCATATTGGCAATCAAGTCTTCTGCAACTTCTTTCGCACGCTGCCAATAAGAAACACCATTTTCGCTTAAACCTTCACCTGCTCCCTGCGCATAAGCTCTGGCCAACAAACCTAAAGCAGCTTTCTTTGTTACCCGGGCATAATTACCATCCATAGGAGTTGTATTCAAGTCAGCAGCAGCTTCTTGCAAATCAGTTATAATAAGATTGTAAATTTCCTCCTGTGACGAGCGAGTGGGATTCATTATTTTGGTATCTGTTGACTCTGTAGTTACTAACGTCACATTGCCATAATTGGTCACAAGTACCAAATAATAATAAGCACGCAAACACTTTGCTTCAGCTACTACAACTTTCAGTACATTCTTATCTCCCTCAGTTACATCTGCTGCACGATTTATCACTGCATTACAAGTATTAATACAAGCATAAGCTTGAGAAAACAGTTTGTCTGTAGCATTAGTACTAGTAGTCAACCCTTCATAATAGAACAATTGCTGCAATGTTGTTTTATTATTTTGGGTAAGCCATAAATCTGTACCGGTTTCCGCTACAGCCAAATAATCGGAAGCAGAAAACATTTGGTCATAAAGTGGAGAATAGCAATAAGTACCCAAATTTTTCAAGCCTTCTACAGTTTTCAACTCTCCTTCTCCAGATGTATCGCTAGGATTATATTCATCCAAAGAACATGAGTACATAGCTGCTGCTGTGCAAATGGCTAAAGCCATGTTATATAATGATCTTTTCATTGTCTTTTGTCTTTAATGTTTTTGTTAGAATGAAACATTCACACCAAATACCAGTTGCTTGGATAATGGATACTTCAAAGCACCATTCATTTCAGGATCATAATCTTTCAACAAATGACTTTTAGCAACGGTCAATGGGTTAGTAATAGTAGCATATAAACGGCATTTGCTGATGCCGGCATTTTTCAACAAACGTTCCGGGAAGGTATATCCTAAAGTAATATTCTTTATTTTAAAGAATGAACCATCTACATAATTCAAACTACCATATCCTATATAACTTTTCGTTTCACGATTAGCATTTAATGCCGGGAAATCATTTGAAGGATTAGATTCCGTCCAATAGTTAAAATAAGTAGGGAAATTACCCTTACCTGTTGAATCATACCAACCTAACATTTCATAATTAATCATCTGTCCCCAACGGAAATAGGCATAAATAGTCAAATCAAAATTCTTGTATGTGAATGAATTTTGGAAACCCATCGTCCATTTGGGAGCATTGTGACCTAATACTTGCGAATCAGCGTCACTATAAGTATATTTATTATCTTTAGTATAATAGATAATATCTCCATTCTTGTCAGTCAAAGGCTGACCATCATCCCCTACTTTATAGAACTTACCATCGGCTTCCTTAATCATTCCTGGCACATTGATTTTAATATCACCAGGAGCACAGCCAAATGCTGCTGCATCTGTTTCTTCACCCAACTGCCACATACCATCAATTTTTGGAGCATAGAATGAATTTACAGGATAACCTATAGACAAGTAATAGTCTTCATTCTTAACATGGTCTGCCGTACCGCCTATCAATGATTTTACTTTTTCATTATTCAAAGTGAAAGTCAAAGCAGAAGTCCATGTAAATTCTTTATTAACAATATTACGTGTATTCAATGTTAATTCCAAACCATGATTCTGTGTCTTTGCAATGTTCTTGCTCATATAATATAACTTAGAAGCATTGTACGCACCATTGACAACCGGCAAATTCTGCTTCCAAATTACACCATCCGTATTTGTTATATAATAATCGGCACTTAAATCAATACGGTTATTGAAGAAAGATGCATCCAAACCAATATTCCAGTTATGAGATCTTTCCCAAGTCAAATCAGCATTCGCTACATTCTCTGAAAATTTATAGCTGTTTGTTTTTTGACCGCCCAAACTATAATATCCATCCAATTCTACAGTCGCAACAGAAGAATAGGGATCAATAGATGCTGCACCAGTCACACCATAACCCAAACGCAGTTTCAAATTATTCATCCAGTTACTGGTCCCTTGCATAAATTTCTCGTCCGATATTCTCCATCCTAAAGACACGGCTGGGAAAGTACTCCATTTATTACCTTTTGCCAGTCTTGAAGATCCATCTTGACGAACCGATGCAGAGAATAAATACTTACCTAAATACGAATAATTGATACGTCCTACCAAACCTAGCCCTTTAGACATAGTATAATTGGAATAAACAATTCCCGTACCATCCATGTTATGCCATAAGTACGAATTATTCTTTATATTATCCTGCTTTTGCCAAGACTTATCCGTTTGATTATGATTCCATGAGGTAACTGCTGTTACAGTAAATTCATGGTCTTTCTTGATATTAAAATTATAAGTGAAAATGTTTTCCCATTTATAATTATAGCTTCTGTTCTGATCAATCTGGGCATAAACACTAGCAGAAGTACCAGAAGCATTAGGACCATCTGATGCATAATATTGATAGGAACCAATACCTTGGAAATAATTCTTTTTATCGTACCCCAGACTAGCGTTCAACCGTGACTGGATAGTCATTCCTTTAAAGGGACGAATCTCAATATAAGGATTTAAAAACAACTTGAAATTTTGATTGTTATCACGGTATACACTTTTATCTTGATTCAATAATAAATTAATAGTATTTCCATCACCCGGAACCGGAGTTACATTGATACTTCCATCTTCATTGTAAACGGTTCCCAAAGGAACAGACACTAATGAATTAATAAATCTGGAATATGCTTTATTTCTATAGACATAAGATCCTTGCATATTCACACCAACACTTAACCATTTTTTTATTTCATGGTCAATACGCATATTGGTAGAATATACTTTATAATCATCACCTGTAAATTGTCCCTGCTCATCTGAGAAGTTTAAAGAGAAATATGCTTTTGTTTTTTCCGTACCTCCTGAAACCGACAAGCTATAATTTTGTGTAACGCCAGTCTGCAACAGTTCATCAGCCCAGTCTATATATTGTCCGTTCAAATGTGCCTTATAAGCTTCGGGGGAAGAAAATAATGCCTCATCCGTAGAATATGTTCCGGCAATTTGGTTTGCTTCACGAAGTACATTGATATAACTGTCACCACTACGCATCTCAGGAACCGTGGCCCATCCGTTGAAACCGACATAGGCATTCAAATTGATATTAATTTTTCCTGCTTTACCACTTTTAGTAGTAATTATAATAACACCATTGGCACCTGCCGCACCATAAACAGCTGTCGAAGAAGCATCTTTCAAAACTTCAATAGACTCAATATCATTAGGATTCAATGTAGAATAATCACCCGGCATACCATCAATAATAAACATAGGATCACCGCTAGCTGTAAATGAACGAGTTCCACGCAATTGCAATTTAGGCCCTTCACCCGGTTGCCCTGAGGCCTGAGTTATATCCAACCCTGCAACACGTCCTTGAAGTGCTTGCATAGGATTAGTAGCAGGTGTCAAAGTTATATCCTCATTTTTAACGGAAGAAACAGCGCCAGTCAAATCCCGTTTCTTAACAGCACCATAACCAATAACTCCCACTTCTTCCAAAGCCTGAGTATCCGGTTCCATCTTAATAGTGATCTGGGTGTTCTTACCTATGGTCACAGTCTGAGTTTTATAACCGATATACGATACCTCAAGCATCCCCTTACCTGTAGGAATATCTAAAACGAAATTTCCATCGAAATCAGTAATCGTTCCAACAGTAGCTTGTCCTTTCACTATCACGGACACACCAATCAACGGTTCTCCTGTTTTTTGCAGCTGCTGCACATAGCATGCACGCTGAGCGGCGATTTCCGCCCCCACAGCGGCGAGTTGCACGTCCCAGACATCCAAGGCTGCTGCCCGCTCTAAAATCGCTACAGGCTGCCGTAGGACGGCATTCCGGTGCGATAGGATGAGTTGATACCGCCGCACCAGCTCCAAACAGTGCGGTTGCAGCTGAGAAAGCGACAGATCGAGAAACTGCCGCCGGACATCCGGCGTTCCCGTGACGAGTGCCAAGTCTTCCGGTGTAAAGGCGATACAGTGAAAGGCGTGGAACAAGTCCCCCATCTTTTCAATGGGGATGCCGTTGCAGGTAAACGTGCGGTCTTTGAACGAGGTACGGTCACAGGTGAGCACCTGTTCCCGTCTGCCGTCATCGAATGCAATGGCAACGTGCAGCGGCGAGCCATCCGTGCAGAGGTAATCTCGTTCCCGTGTGCCCCGAAAGCTGCGGCAGCCGGTCATCATCCAGATGGCTTCCAGCAGATTGGTCTTTCCCTGTGCATTTTCCCCGATAATGAGGTTATAATGCGGACTGGGCGAAAACTGTACGGCTTTCAGGTTCTTGAAGCCATCGGCTGCAACGCTGGTCAGTCGCATGAATCTCCAGTCACCTGTACTTCAAAGTGATCAACAGTGATGACATCGTTGGGATAGATTTTCTTGCCCCGCATGGTGCAAACGCTGCCATTGACTGATACAACGCCCTGCTGCACCAATTCTTTGGCGAATCCGCCCGTATCGCACAGACCAGCGAATTTCAGGAGGGCATCCAGTTTGATAAACGGCGTGTGGATGGTAACCGTCAGATGTTCTTTTTCCATGGTTCTGCTTCCTTTCTTGGTAATACAGTTGTGTTTGCAAGTTTTCCACCGATTTTTCAAAACTTGTGGAAAGTGAGGATTTATTTTAAGAGATAGGCTGTAAGAAACGAGCCGCAGGCAACTGCGGTC
>ERZ773108.275-NODE-275-length-58256-cov-149.845879_pt1 | contig 58256 bp, 53 predicted proteins | sample MGYA00580570_ERZ773108 | MGnify/ENA primary metagenome ERZ773108 (study PRJEB29015, sample SAMEA2737840) | human gut metagenome | biome: human gut; feature: human-associated habitat; material: faeces | place: China | collected 2012 ...
TATGAATTATTTTAAATTGTGTTAAATCAACATTTTTTACTATCTTATCAAAATTGTTTAGTTGAATTTTTCTATATGGATCGCTAATTCCTAATGATGCCATATGTGTATATATTCCTTCTAATATAAAATTATAACGTTTTAATAAATTAATTGCTTTTATTAGATCTTTATTATTATTAAATCCAAGCCTATTCATACCAGAGTCGATTTTAATATGAACCTTTAAGTTTTTTAATTTCAAATCACATAATTGTTTAACATATTGCAAATTTGAAATGGTAATTGTAATATTTTGTTCCATACATTTATTAATCCATTTTATATCTATGGGCTCTAAACATAATATTGGAATTTGTTTATTTAATTTTCTAACATTAATAGCTTCTTCAAGATTAGAAACTGCAATATAATTAATTCCGTTTTCTATTAAAGTATTTACTATATAATACCCATGTCCGTATGCATTGCCTTTTATAACTCCAAAATAGTAATTATACTGATTATATTTATCAATAAGATTTCTAACATTTTTACTTATTTTATCCAGATTAATTTCAAGATATGTGTCTCTATACATAAAATCACCTAAAATATTATACATCAAAAAAACTTTTAAAATCAACTCCAGTGTGATATAATTAAAATATTGAAAGTAGATGATGTAATGAAAAATAAAATAAGAAAAATTTTTAGTATAAACTTAGTTTTAGTATTAGTAATATCAACTATAGTAATACCGGATGTGACTTACGCAAAAACTTTAGGAGATTTAAAAAAAGAACTTCAAAATACTTTAAATGATTATAATGAGGCTCAAAACAACAAAAATTTAACACAGAGTGAAATCGATTCTACACAGGCTAATATATCTAAAACATCTGAAGAAATTACAACTAGTCAAAATGAAATTTCTACATTAACACAAGAAATAGAACAATTAAATTTGGATATTCAAACAAAAAAGAAACAAATTAAAGATATAATAAGTTTTTATCAATTTTCGGATTCTACAACTATGTATTTAGATTATGCAATGGGTGCTAAAACATTTACAGATTTTATTTATAGATTAGCTATAAGTGAACAATTGCTACAATACAACAATGATTTGATTGATCAATATAATAATTTAATTGTAACAAATAAGAAAAAACAAGAAGATTTATCAAAGAAAATAACTGAATTATCTTCAAAACAAGAACAACTTAAACAATCATTAGATAAACTTAAGTCAAAGTATGATGATATTTTAGATTTGAATATATCAATAGAAGAAGAAATAAAAAATCAAAGAGAAGCAATTTCTATGTATGAAAATCAATATGGTTGTAAAGATTCAGATGATTTGAATGTATGTACAAGAGGACAATTACCAGCAGATACCAAATTTTGGAGACCTTTAATTTCTGGATCTAGGAGTAGTAAATATGGTTGGAGATTTCATCCTACTAGAAAAGTATATACACTTCATAGTGGAACAGACTTAGTTGGTTCTACAGAAGTATATTCTACGGCTGCCGGGGTAGTGGCTGGTATAGTTAGAAAATCAAGTTGTGGTGGTAATATGATATTCATTCATCATAAGGTAAATGGTGTTACATATACAAGTGGATATATGCATTTAAGAACTATAGATGTTTCTGTTGGTGACGTTGTAACCAAGGATACACGAATAGCAATTACGGGTGGTAATCCATCTGTTGAAACTTGGGATAAATGTAGTACAGGAAGACATTTACATTTTATGATGGCATATGGTTTGTATTTGAGTGACTACACATCTTGGAGTACTTTTATGTCTAAGACATTTGATCCATATACAATGGTAAATTTTCCAGCCAATGGTAGTTACTGGTCCAATAGAACAACCAAGTATTAAGAGGTGAATTAGTGAAAAAAAGTAATTTTATACAAGGAGCAATGATAGCTACAGTTTCAATAATAATTTGTAAGATACTTGGTTTGATATATGTAATTCCTTTTTACAGTATAATTGGTTCTAAAGGTGGTGCTTTGTATAGCTATGCATATTCTATTTATTCAATATTTTTAAGTTTGTCAACATGTGGAATTCCTGTTGCAGTATCAAGATTAATAAGTGAATATAATGCTTTACAAGAATATTCAATAAAGGAAAGAATATATAAAATGGCATCACATATAATTATTTTAATAGGATTAGTTTCATTTATATTGATATTTATTTTTGCAGAAAATATTGCTTATATGTTTATAGGTAATATGCAGGGTGGAAACACAATAAATGAAGTAACAATTGCAATTAGAGTTATATCAGTCGCACTTCTTGTTGTACCGCAACAAAGTATTTTAAGGGGATATTTAGAGGGACATAAAATAATGACTGCTCCAAGTATTTCAAATATTATTGAGCAATTTGTTAGGGTCATTATAATAGTTGTTGGTAGTTATGTGGTGGTAAATATATTGCACTTACCAAAAGAAGTTGCAGTATATGTAGCTATATTTTCGGCCACAATAGCGGCATTGTGTTCATACATATACTTAAAAGTTCAAATAAAAAGGAATAAAAAACTTTTTATAACAAGAGATAATTCTTCTATTGTAATGACAAAAAAGGATATATTAAAAAAAATTTTAATGTATGCTATACCATTTGTTATAATTGATTTTGTTCAATCTTTATATGGTATAGTTGATTCGATAACGGTGGTAAAAACACTTGTAAGTATAGGATATACAGCCCCAGTGGCAGAAACTGCATATGGTGTAGTTGCAACCTGGGGAGCTAAGCTAAATATGATTGTTATGTCTATTTCTTTGGGGTTAACAACGAGTTTAGTACCAAATTTATCATCATCATTCGCTAAAAAGGATTTTAAAGGTGTAAATAAGAATATTAATGAATCATTCTCTCTTCTTTTTTTCCTAACTATACCAATGTCTTTAGGAATAAGTTTTTTAGCAAAACCAGTATGGACAGTTTTTTATGGTTATGATAAATTATGTATTGATATATTCAAGATAATAATAATACAGATAATTGTTTATGGTTTATACACAACAATTATAAATATTTCACAAACAATTAATAATACCAAATTATCTTTAATATCACTGCTTTTGAGTTTTTTAGCAAAATTGCTTTTAAATTCTCCAATGATGATTATATTAAAAAATATAGGTGTTGAGGGATATTATGGATCTGTAGTAACAAATTTTATTGTCGAAGGGTTAACTTTTATTATAGTATTATTGTTTATCAAAAGAAAATATAATTTCAGTTTTAAACCAATATTAATATCACTTTTAAAAAGTGTTGTTTGTGCTAGTATAATGCTTTTGGTTTTATATGTGATAAAAATTATTATTCCCTTAAATTCTACATCAAGATTGATTTCAATTTACTACATAATAATTTATGCACTAATAGGTGCTCCAATATATATCTTTTTTGCTTTCAAGTTAGGCTTAATTAACAATGTATTTGGTGTTAATACATTGAAATCTTTGATTAAAAAATTTAAACATTAATATGGATAATTTATTTTGTAAAACACATTGATAAAAATTTGAAAATGTGATACCTTATAAAAGAGAGGATGAGAAAAATGAATATAGCTACGAATAATAAAAATAACACATTAAAAATTATATTAATTTCATTATTGCTTTTAGTATTAGTAATTTTTATATCTTTTGTGATATGCAGAAATTTTAAACAAACAAAAGCCGATGAGGTAAATAAAAGTATTAAAGTAGATGAAAGTAAAGAATATGTTTATTATGAAAAAACAGTTTTAGATATAAAAATTCCTACAGAGCAAAATGATAAAGGAGTTGTAGAAAATTGGATTTCATATGATTATCCACCATTTAATTCCGATAAAAATATAGAATTGAATAAATTAGTTGTAAATATTAATAGTGAAGATGCAAAGAAAGTAAACGAAGAAATAAATAGATTATATAACAAAGTAGTTGAAAATTACACTAAATCATCATATGACAAAGATATATGTTACATAACTTTTGACAATAATGTATCAACTAATAAATTACTTTTTCTAAGCTATGACATAGAAGAAAACGAAGAATTTATATCATTAATAATAAAAGAAGATGTTGAAAACTTCTGTGGTAGTGGTTATACTGATACAGTTGAGACTTATACAATTTCTAAAACAACAGGTAAATTGTACACAACAGATGATATTCTTAAAGGATTGTCAAAAGAAGAAGTTTTAAAAAAAGTGGTAAGTAATGATGAAACTTTAAGTGAATATTTTTCAAGTATGGAAAATGAAGATTATACTAGTTTCATATGTAGATCAGATATAAATAATTGTATAAAAGAAACATATTTTTATTTGACAAAAGATAATAAAATTGGTGTTATTTATCCAGCTATAAATGGTGAAACAACTGGTATATATCAATAAACTCTTTGACTTATTTATTATTAAATAAGTCTTTTTCATTTGCTTTGATATGACACTTTTTATTTGCTAAAAAAGTTTTTAGTGTGTTATAATAATAATATGAAAAGGATAATTAGTATGAAAAAAATAATAACAATATTTTCAATTTTATTAATATCAGCAATTTTAATTATATTTAATATAACATATGCAAGACAATCACAACCAGGTGTTGGTTATTTAGTTTATTTAAATGGTGAATTAATAGGAAAAATAAAAGAAGTAAAAGAATTGGAAAAATATATAAATAAAGAACAACAAGAAATAAAAGATTTATATAAAGTAAGTAGCGTTTATTTGCCAAATGGATTGGAGATAAAGAAAAAAATAAGTTATGATAACGATTATGATAGCATAGAAACAATATATAATATAATTCGTCAAAAAAGCAATTTTACTGTTGAAGGTTATCAAGTAACAATTAATTCTCATGAGCAATCTTATAAAATATATGTTTTAGATGAAAAAATATTTGATAATTCAGTTGAAAATGTAATAAAAGCATATGTTGGAACGAAAAATTATGAAGATTATATTTCTAAAAATCAAGATGATATTACAAGTACAGGTCAATATATTAATAATATTTATGTAGACAATGATATAACTATAAAAAAAACTTTAATCAATTCTACAGAAACAATATATTTAGATTCAAAAAATCTTAGTAATTATTTGTTGTTTGGTGATTTAAGTAAAAATAAAATCTATACAGTAAAAGCTGGCGATACAATAGAAAGCATTTCAAGTGACAATAAAATAAGTGTAGAAGAATTCCTAATGTCAAATACTAAATATAAACAGGTAACAAATATTTTATCGGTTGGAGAAGAAGTGACCATTGGAGTAACTGAACCTAAATTAAATGTTACTGTTGAAAGAAGAAATGTAGCAGATACGGAAACTATGTATAAAACAATAGAAAAATATGATTCATCTCTTGTCGTAGGATATAGTAAAGTTACTCAAGAAGGTAAAAAAGGTATAACAAGAGTTACACAAGATGAAAAAATAGTAAATGGAGAAATTGTATATATAAATCCTGTCTCTAAAGAAGAAATAAAACCGGCCGAAGATAAAGTAGTAGCGATGGGAACAAAAGTAATACCAAGTGTTGGTAATACTAGCAGTTGGGTATGGCCTACTGAAAGTGGTTGGACAATTTCATGTCCTTATGGTTGGAGAATACATCCAATATATCACAATAGACATTTTCATAATGGATTAGATATTGCTGGTACTGGATATGGTTCAAAGGTATTTGCCTCAAATAATGGTGTAGTTGTTGAAATGTCACGTAATTCCTCTGAAGGAATTTATGTTACTATTAATCATAATAATGGATATTATACGAGATATTTACATTTAAGTAGATATGCATCTAATTTATCTGTTGGACAGATAGTTTCTGCTGGACAAGTGATTGCTTATGTTGGTAGTACTGGTGACTCGACAGGTCCTCATTTACATTTTAGTGTATGGTATGGAATGCCATATAAGGGTGGAACAGTAATAAGCCCATGGACATTATTTAGATAGGAGAAAATATGGTAATAGGAATAGGAAACGATCATAGAGGGTATAAATTAAAATTAAAATTAAAAGAATATTTAGAATCAAAAAAATATACAGTAAAAGATTTAGGAAGTCAAACAGAAGAATCTACTGATTATCCTATATATGCTTTTTCAGTAGGCGAAGCAATTATAAATAAGGATATAGATATAGGAATATTAATTTGTAGAACAGGTATAGGTATGAGTATAGCCTGCAATAAGGTAAAAGGTATAAGATGTGGAAAAGTAGACAATGTTGAAGAAGCAAGACTTTGCAAAATTGATAATAATTGTAATGTAATTTCCATTAGCTATGAAAAACAATTTGATGAATTAAAAGAAATAATAGATACTTTTTTAGAAACAAAATTCACAAATGAAGAAAGACATTTAAGAAGAATTAATATGATAACAAATTATGAGGAAAAATGATAAAAGGAATATTTTATCTTTTTTCACTTTTAATATCTATTTGGGCATTAGATAGTATAAATATTAATGGTATATTTAAAAAAAATAGATATTATCAATCAAGAATTTTATATTTTTTAATAGCAATTTTCTTATCATATACTACAACAAATTTCTTTTATGATTTCTTTGTTAATACAAAAATATTATAAATCACAGAAATGTGATTTTTTTTGACAAAAAACTCTATTATTTAAAACTATAATAAACAATAGTGATGAATATGAAAAAAATAATATATGTAATTCTGTTAATAATAATAATACCATACATAGTTATTTCATTATTTATATATGATGATGAAATAAAATTTAATTATACCGCTAATATGAAAGTAAGAGTAAAAAGAAACGCAACTGGAAAAATAGATGAAATTCCATTAGAAGAATATGTATCAGGTGTGCTTGCAGGTGAAATGCCAGCAGAGTTTTCATTGGAAGCATTAAAAGCTCAAGCAGTAGCTGCTCGTACTTATGTAATGAAACGACTTTCAACAAATAAAAAAAATGAATATGATGTAATAGATACAGTACAAAATCAGGTATATTTAGATGAAACCCAACAAAAACAAAATTGGGGAAATAGATATACTGAACTTTCAAATAAAGTAAAACAAGCAGTGATAGAAACAAATTCTGAATATTTAGTATATAATGGAAAAATAATAGATGCCTTGTTTTTTTCTACAAGTATTGGAGTAACCGAAAATAGTGAAGATATATTTCCAAATGAAATTCCTTATTTAAGAAGTGTTAGTTCTACATGGGATTCTGTATCTCCACTTTATGATAAAGAATATTATTTCACTTTAAAAAAATTTTATGATTTATTAAGATTAGAATATAAAGATAAGGTAACAGTAGAAATAATTTCAAAAACAAATACAGGTAGAATAAAAAAAATTAAAATAAATGATAAAACATTTACAGGCTGGGAGTTATGTAATAAATTGGGACTAAAATCAAATTATTATACTATAACCCAAAATAATAATTCAATAAAAGTGGTTGCTAGAGGATATGGTCATGGAGTTGGAATGAGTCAGTATGGAGCAGAAGGAATGTCAAGAGCAGGATATACATATGATCAAATTTTATATCATTATTACCAAGGAACTAAAATAAAAAAAATTTAAAAAATTGTATAAAATATTAAATATTGTCAAAACTCTTAAATGAGGTGATAATATGACATATAGAAGATTAAAAAAACCAGTGGTATATACTATTTATGCAATAGGATTTATATTAATAATTTCAAGTATATTTTTAATACAAAAGTCTTTATACAAAAAACCAGACACTACAGAATATGTAAATAAAACTATATTTGAAGACACAGTTCCAGTTGTTAGCGATACAACAACAAATAATAATATAGAACAAATAGCTAATCCTTATATTGATGAAAGTGTTTCAATAACAAAAAAATATTATGATTATGCTAGCGATGAAAACGAACAAAAAAATTCAATAATATATTATGAAGGAACATATATACCAAGCACAGGAATAACTTACAAAGGAAAAGATACATTTGATGTAGTAGCAATTCTAAGTGGCACAGTAACATCTGTACATCAAGATGAAATTTTAGGAAATGTAATAGAAATTAAACATGAAAACAATATAGTTAGTATATATCAAAGTTTAGGTGAAGTATCAGTAAAAGAAAACGACCAAGTAACACAAGGTCAAGTTATTGGTAAAAGTGGCAATTCAAATATAGATAAAGATTCCGGGAATCATTTATATTTTGAAATAAACATAAATAATAAAACTGTAAATCCACTAAATTACATTGGTAAAAAAACAAATGAAATATAGAAGGGCATAAGCTCTTTTTTGAATAAAAATATCAGTTAAAAATATAATTTACTAAAGAGGTGTTATAGTGAATTATATTAATAAAAGAGTATTAGAAGAAGCAAACTATATTATACAAACAGGAAAGACTGTTAGAGAAATAGCCAGTTTATTTAAAGTATCAAAAAGTACAGTACATAAAGATTTGCATGAAAGACTATTAAAAATAGACAAAGAAAAATACAAAAATGTAGAAGACATTTTAAAATATCATATAGATATACGACATATTAGAGGTGGAGAATCAACCAGAAAAAAATACTTAAACATATTACAGTAAAGGAGGAAATAATGTTCACAAAAGATATAGGAATAGATTTAGGTACAGCAAACGTATTAATTTTCGTAAAAGGACAAGGTATAGTATTAAATGAACCAAGTGTTGTTGCAATAGATTCAGAAACAAAAAAACCTTTAGCAGTAGGAGTAGAAGCTAGAGAAATGCTTGGAAGAACACCAGGAAGTGTACAAGCCATAAGACCAATGAAAGATGGCGTAATAGCAGATTTTGAAATCACAGAAGTTATGCTTGATTATTTTTTAAAAAAAGTAAATGGTAAAACATTATTTACAAAACCTAGAATATTAATTTGTTGTCCATCAAATATAACTCAAGTAGAAAAAAATGCGATAAAAGAGGCTGCTGAAAGAACAGGAGCAAAAAGAGTATATATTGAGGAAGAACCTAAAGTAGCAGCTACAGGAGCCGGCCTAAATATATCAGCTCCAAGTGGTAGTATGGTAATAGATATAGGTGGTGGAACTACTGATATTGCTGTTTTATCACTAGGTGGGATAGTTACTAGTTCATCAATTAAAATAGCAGGTAACACATTTGATAGTGACATAATTAAATATATTAAAGAAAAATATAAGCTTTTAATAGGTGATAGGACAGCAGAAGATATTAAATTAACTATAGGTACAGTTTACAAAGGTGATAAAAACAACAAAATGGAAGTTAGAGGTAGAAATTTAACAACAGGACTTCCAAGCACTATAACCATAACAGCTCCAGAAATAGAAGAAGCTTTAAAAGAAAGCGTAAATATTATAGTAGAAACTACTAAAAAAGTTCTTGAAGAAACTCCCCCAGAATTATCTGCAGATATAATTAATAAAGGAATTGTATTAACTGGTGGAGGAGCCTTAATAAATGGATTAGATGAATTATTACAAAAAGAATTAGATGTTCCAGTATACATTGCAGAAAGTCCACTTACATGTGTAGCAGAGGGAACAGGTGTACTTTTAAATAATCTTTATTTAATAGAAAAATAAAGATTTTTTTTAAGTTTTAGTATAAAAAAGCCTTAAAAATAAATAATAATATTGGTGATAACATGGACATAAAACAATTAGATGATGTAGCAATCAGATCGATAATATCATTAATAGTTCTTTTTGTAATAACAAAATTATTAGGTAAAAAGCAAGTATCACAACTTTCAGTATTTGATTATGTAATTGGTATTTCAATAGGAAATTTTGCAGCTGAAATCACAACATCACTTGATACACAATTTGAAAATGGCATACTTGCAATGTTAATATTTGGTTTAATTGCATATTTAGTTTCTGTTTTGACAATGAAAAGTATAACACTTAGAAGATTTTTTATGGGTATCCCAACTATATTAATTGATAAAGGAAAAATAGTAGAAAAAAACTTAAAAAAAGTAAAATTTGATATAAACGATTTATTAGAACAATGTAGAATGAACGGATATTTTGACTTAAGTCAAATTGATTATGCAATATTAGAAGTTAATGGAATTGTTAGTATAATGCCAAAGAAAGAAAATCAAAATGTTACTATACAAGATATGAATTTACCGGTGCAGAAACAAGGATTATGCGCAAATGTAATAATAGATACTAAAATTATGATTAAAAATTTAAATAATTTTAATAAGAATAAAGAATGGTTACAAAAAGAACTTAAAATTAAAGGTTATAAAAATACATCAAATATTTTACTTGCAACATTAGATATAAATGAAAAATTAACAGTTTACGAAAAAAATGTAAATGAACAAACAAAAGATATTCTTGAATGATAAAATGTGTTAAAATATATTTGGTGATACTATGAGACAATTTTGCGCTTCTGCATTTATCATAAATCCACTTGATAAAAAAATATTATTAGTTAAACACAAAAAATTTGATAAATGGGTTCAACCAGGCGGTCATATAGAACCAGATGAATTACCAGAAGAAACGGCAGTTAGAGAAGTATATGAAGAAACGAAAGTTAAAATTAAACTTTTAGGTGTTAGATTTCCAAGAGAAAATGATTGTATCCGCCCACTTGGAATTCAAAAGAATTTAAATAAAATGGGTGAAGTTCATATAGATATTATTTATCCAGCAGTTCCACTTAACCCATATAATTGTGATCCTGTAATTAGTGAAGAAAGTACAGAAGCAGGATGGTTTTCTTTAAATGATTTAGAAAATATTAGCGTTTTTCCTGATATAAAAATAACGATGGAATATATTTTGAAATATTATTTTAATATAAAATAAAGGGATTAATTTATAATATTATCCCTTTATTCTTTTTTTAACTTTTTTATTAATATTTTTTCTAAAACTTTTTGAGCATATGTAACATATAATTAAAATTATTATACAAATCAGGTAAAACTTGTATCCGTATTCATTAACATTAGAAGACTTTTGAATTTCATTGTTTTCTTTATTCCATATTCCTATATTTTTTTCTTTTGCGTTTTTTTCACTTTTTTTTAATAAATCAGTATATTTATAATCTCCATATAAATATGCTACTTTACCATATCCATTTTCTATAATTAGATTTTGTAACAATTCATTATCTATCCAAACCCAAACTAAGTTTCTATTATATTTGTCATACTTGTTTGAATTTTCATCATATTCTATTTCGATTTTATTAGCTTTTTTAAGTTTATTACAAGTATACTCGCTAGCCTCTTTTCCAAAAAATTCAATTTTATTTGTTGATTCAGGTGTATCAATAGCTAGAAATCTTGCTTTAATTTTTTCCTCATTTAAGTTGAACCAAGCAGTGTCGCCATCTACGCATTTATTTAATGTTACCGTCTCTTTTTCATATGCATAGACATTAAAAGGAATTATAATTAATAGTATTATAATTAATGATTTTTTCAATTTACTTCACCACTATAATTATAACATGATTTAGTTAAATATAGATATTTAGTTAGTTTAAAAAACGGAAGATTAACTTGACCTTGTAGTGAAAAAATGATAATATATAACTTAATTTTTGAAGAATGGAATTTTATTTAAAATAAATTATTAATGGAGTGATATAAATGGATTATGATATTGGAAGCATAGTAATGTTAGAAAATATTGTTTTTAAAACAGCATATTTAAATAATAAATTAACTAGAAAATTTACATTTGATCATGCAAAAAAAAGACCAGCAATCATTATTGCGGAAGATAAAGAAAACACATATTTCCTAACCATTACTAGTGGCAAATGCGGAGTTAAAAAATATGAAGATAGATATTATATAGGTGAAAAAACAAAAACAGAAATTGGAGGCTATGTGGTTTTAACTAATATTTATAAAAGAAATATTTGCTTTAGAAATGAACTTTTCTACTTAGAACCCAATGATTTGTTATCTTTGTTAATAAAATTTAAAAAGTTTCAAGAAAATATCAAAATGGATGAAGAATATATAAATATATCAAAAATAATAGATGAGAAAATAAATGAATTAACATATAAAAAAAATAAACAAAAAACGTTAATGAAAAAACAAAAAACGTTAATAAAAAAAGTTCAGTTTTTTTATTAATTATGATATAATGTATCAGTTGAAAGAGAAGTGTATTTATGAAAAAAATAAAAAATATAGCAATTATAGCCCATGTTGATCATGGTAAAACAAAATTAGTAGATAAATTGTTAGAAATGTCACATACTTTTAGAGCAAATGAAGATATTAGTGAACTATCTATGGATTCAAATGCAATTGAAAGAGAAAGAGGAATAACAATATTAGCTAAAACAACAGCTATCGATTATAAAGACTATAGAATTAACATACTTGATACACCAGGACATGCTGACTTTGGTGGAGAAGTAGAAAGAATTATGAATATGGTTGATGGTGTTCTTCTAGTAGTAGATGCATATGAAGGTCCTATGCCACAAACTAAATTCGTATTAAAAAAAGCATTGGCAGCAGGTGTAACTCCAATTGTTGTAGTTAATAAAATAGATAAACCTACTGCAAGACCAAAACAAGTTGTGGATGAAGTAATAGATTTATTTATTGAACTTGGTGCAGATATAGATCAATTAGATTTCCCTGTTATATATGCTTCAGCACTTAATGGTACATCAAGTATGTCTCCAGAAATAGAAACTCAAGAACCAACCATGGATTATGTTTTAGACACAGTTATAAATACTATTCCAAACCCTAAAGTAGATTTAAATGGATCATTACAATTCCAACCTGCTTTATTAGATTATAACGATTATGTCGGTAGAATTGGAATTGGTCTTGTTAAAAGAGGCAAAATTAAAGTAAATCAAATGGTTTCTTGTATAAGATTAGATGGTTCTATTAAACAATTTAGAATTGCTAAACTATTTGGCTTCTTTGGTTTAAATAAAGTTGAAATAGAAGAAGCAGAAGCCGGAGACATAATAGCAATTTCAGGGTTACCTGATATTTCAGTTGGTGAAACTGTATGTGAAGTTGGTAAAGAAGAAGCTCTTCCAATCTTGAGAATAGATGAACCAACATTACAAATGACATTTGGTGTAAATACTAGTCCATTTTGTGGTAGAGATGGTAAATTATTAACAGCAAGAAAAATTGAAGAAAGATTATTTAAGGAAACAGAAAAAGATGTAAGTTTAAAAGTAGTTCCAGGTGATTCAGAGTCATTTATAGTTTCTGGACGTGGTGAATTACATCTTGGAATACTAATTGAAAACATGAGACGTGAAGGCTTTGAACTTCAAGTTTCAAAACCAGCAATAATAATAAAAGAAGTAGATGGAGTAAAAATGGAACCATACGAAGATCTACAATTAGACGTTCCAGAAGACTGCGTAGGTAATATTATAGAACAACTTGGTATGAGAAGTGCCACTATGGAAAATATGACTAATGTTGGTAATCAAGTAAGATTAATTTATACAATTCCATCAAGAGGATTACTAGGATTTACAACAGACTTTATGACTTTAACTAAAGGTTATGGAATAATAAATCATTCATTTAAAGAATTTAGACCATATCAAAATGTAGATGTTGGTGAAAGAAAATTAGGCGTTTTAGTTTCAATGGAAAACGGAAAATCAACTGCATATTCATTAGGTCAACTTGAAGATAGAGGAATAATGTTTATTGAACCTGGTGTAGATGTTTATGAAGGTATGATTGTTGGTGAACATACTAGAGATAATGACTTAGCTGTAAATGTTGTAAAAGGTAAAAATTTAACTAATACAAGAAGTGCAGGAAAAGATCATACTGTAGTATTAAAAAGACCTAGACCTATAACATTGGAATATGCACTTGATTATATTAATTCAGATGAATTAGTAGAAGTTACACCTAATAATATAAGATTAAGAAAAAAAGTTTTAAATACAGAACAAAGAAAGAAATTAGATGCAAGAAAATAATTTCTTTTTTTTGTAATTTAATAAAAAAACAATATGTAAAATATTGTTAATTGAAAGCAGATTCAATAAGATATGTAATAAGATCTTTACATGAAAAACTTTTATTTGTAAGTAGCATAGGGTACATACTTATATCTGTGAATCCTGGTATTGTATTGATTTCATTTAAATAAATTTTATCATTATAGAAAAAGTCAATTCTGGCCATACCACGACATCTTAAAAAATTAAATACCTTTTTAGCTAATGTTTGAATTTGTATTTTAACGTTGTGTGGAATATCTGCGGGTATTATAGTTTTAGAACTAGAATCATTATATTTAGCTTCATAATCATAAAAATCACTATTTGTTTTAATTTCCCCAATATCTGATATAACCAATTTATCTGTTCCTCTAATTGCGCATTCTAATTCTTTTGCGTTAATAAACTTTTCAACAATAATTTTATTATCATATTTTAAAGCTTCATTAATAAAAATTTTAAGTTCCTTTTTATTAGTTGCTTTATTAATTCCTATAGATGAACCACTTTTACATGGTTTAATTATCATTGGAAATTCAATTTTTTTAATTATTTCTTTCATATTATAATCTTTAGATATACAAACATAATCTACTTGGGGAATATTATAATTATTAAGAATTATCTTAGTTAATTCTTTATCATAACAAAGTAAGTTGGTACAAGGATTACATCCAACATATTTTATTTTAAACAATTCCAGCATACTTTGTATTTTTCCATCTTCACATGTATTACCATGAATTATAGGAAAAACAACATCAAAACCTTTAATAAACTCTATAATATTTGTAATTTTTTTTATATTTGAATCTAGCCAATTTCCATTAGTTAAAAAATCATAATTGTCATTAAAAACATACCAATCTTCTTTTATACCCACACTAGTAACTTCATATTTATTTTTATCAATGTTTTCTAATATAGTTCTAGCTGATTTACAAGAAACGTAATGTTCATTAGAGTCCCCACCAAAAAGAATTAATACTTTTTTCACAATATACACCTCATTAAACAATATGTTTTTAAACAAAAAAAATGTTAATTCTTCTTAAACATTTGCATATTATTTAATTGTATGATATAGTTAATTTGGTTTAAAAATTATTAAGTGTATTCTATATAAGAACTCCTTTATAACTATTAAATCAATGATGTGTAAAGGAGGAGAAAAATATGCAAGATAAAACTAAAGTTTGCAAAGATTGTGGAAAAGAATTTATTTTTACTGTTGGTGAACAAGAATTTTATAAAGAAAAAGGTTTTACTAATGAACCAGTAAGATGTAAAGAATGCAGAGATAAAAGAAAAGCAGAAAAAATGTCTAAATAGGATTTTTATCCTATTTTTTTTGATAAATTTTTTCTTTAAACTTAAGTACTTCGTTTTCATAATAAGGAATTATTTCAACAACATAATTATATTTGTTTGAAAAAGTTATTTTAATATTTGAAAAATTATTGTTTCTAATAACAATATTTTTTTTGTCAATTTTTTCATTAAAGTATATTAAATTAATTTCGCTATATTTGTTATTATCTGTTTCAATTTCATTTATTGTAAAATTATGAATTTCATCATTTATATTTATTATTAAATAATTATCAGATTTATCAATTTTAATTATTTCATCATTTTCATTTACATTATAATTTTGTATATTTGTAATACTATAAAATTTATTATTATATTTTTTTTCTAAATCTTCTAGATTATTTAGTATGTCTTCTACTTTTTTGCTATTAGTAGAACAGTACATATTATTATCAAAAAATTCCATATAATAATTATTAGAAATATATATATTATATAAGTTATTATTAGTTATGATTTGTAAGTTTTTTCCTTCAACTGATTTATTTTTATGACATTTGAAATTTAGTTTTAATAAATCATTCTTGATTATATTGTAATCTTCATTTATAAATACAGTATCATTATATTTAATTAAATTTATATTATCTAATTCAAGCTTTTTATTAGAACATCCAGTCATTGTTAATAAAAACATTATTATAAATACATATTTCATATTATCACCCGTATATATTATGAGTAAAAAAAATAAAAAAAATACTTGGAATACCAAGCATTTAAATTTTGTTTTCTAAGTAGTAATTTCTTAGTTCTTTAAATCTTTGATAATGAATTATTTCTCTTTGACGTAAGAAAGATAAAGGACCTAATACATCTGGATCATTAGTTAAATCCATTAAATGTTCGTATGTAGCTCTAGCTCTTTGTTCTGTGACCACTTGATTAACATAGTATAAATTAAAAATTCCAGTAGATATTTATCACTCTTTTTTTAGTACCTGGAATTGTTTTTCCTACTTCTATATAATCTATTAAAGTATCAACGTGAATTCTTTCTAAATGTTCTATATTCTGATACTTCTTTAATAATTCTTCTTTATTTAAAGATGAAGTAAGTTTTTTATTTAGTTCTTTTAATTGATTATTATATTCGGTTAGTTTATTTTGGTATTTTTCTTTTTCTTCGTGAAATCCTTTTGAAAATTCAACAAATTCATCACTGGTTATTATTTCTTTAACTTTATCAGTATAAAGATTTTTGATAGCGTTAGAGCAGTTTTCTATATCTTTTTCACAGTTGTTTATATTTTTATTCACATTATCTATTTCTTTTTGTAAGCGATTTTCAAACTTCACTTTAGAGTTAATTTCATCGTTATTGATACCAAGATTATTAATAATAGTATTTAATTCATTAATAACTATTCTTTCTAATTTTTTAATATCAATACAACAACCAGCACATGCTTCTTTACTAACGTATTTTGTACCACACTGTAGATTTCTTCTATTTTGAACTTTCTGAGTTCTTAAATAATACCCACATTGAAGACATTTAACTTTCTTAGCAAATATTCCAATTTTTTTAGTGTCATCAAAAGGCTTAAATCTTTGCTTTATTAATTCTTGTGCTTTATTCCAAGTCTTTTCATCAATTATTGCTTCGTGTGTATTTGGAACTCTTACCCAATCTTTCTTAGGTATTTGAATTGTCTTGGTACTTTTATAAGAAAGATTTCTTTGTTTACTTTGAACCATAGTACCTATATACATTTCATTACCTAACATACTTTGTATAGTGTAGTATTTCCATAATTTAGAATTACTATTTCTACTAGTATGTTTAAAATTTGAACCTTTTAATCTTTTATATTCAGATGGATTTGGTATTCCTTTTTGATTGAGAATTCTAGCAATAGATGTTTTACCATATCCACTTATAAATAGATTAAATACTTCTCTTACAACATTAGCCGCTTCTTCATCAATAATTAAATGTCCTTTTTGGTTAGGATCTTTTTCATATCCATATAAAGCAAATGAACCGATATGTTGTCCAGCTCTTTTTTTAGTTTCAAAAACACTTCTAATATTGTTTGATAAATCTTCTAGATACCATTCATTTACTAAACCATTTATTTGTCTTGATTTTTTATTACCTTGGTTATCAGTATCAGCATTATCTGCAAGACCAATAAAACGAATTCCCCATTCGATAAATTTACCGTGAAGATACTTTTCAACTAATTCTAGTTCCCTTGTAAATCTCGATTGTGTTTTACACAGTACAACATTAAATAAACCTTTTTCCGCATCTTCTAATAGTTGGTTAAATGCTGGTCTATTTCTATCAGAACCTTTAAAATCATCGTCAGAATATATTTGATATATTTCCCAACCCATTTTAACTGCATATTCAACCAACATATTTTTTTGATTTTGTATACTTTCTGAATCGTCTTCTTTGTTTAATTTATCTCTGTCTTCTTCTGACAATCTACAATAAATTGCCGCTTTCATTACTTTACCTCCTTATATTTCACGGCAGAAATATTATAAGCCAACCACGATACAATAATTATTATACTATGGTTGGCTTGATATTCCTACGCTTCTTTATTTTCATTTATTTGAAAAGAAATAATTTTCGATAATAAATCGATTAAAGTATTTCTTTTTTGTTCTATGTCTTCTTCTTTGAAGAAACTGTTACACATCACCATAATATCCTCCATTAAAAAGATATGTAGTAGTGATAATGATTATTAATTTTAAAAATCAAATTCATCATCGATTATCACTTTTTCACTTAATGTAGGAGTATCTTCATCTTCTTCAATACCATCAAACATTCCGTAAACACTGGAATATTCTTTCTTTACCTCATCTTTCAGAGTAAAATCAGTATAATATTCTTGTCCACCATTAGTTTTTATAGTATTATCTTTCTTCATCTTTTCAAGCAATCTTCTAACTTCGCTCTTGCTTTCATAGAAGCCTTTGTTGTTATCTTTACACCAGGCTCTATAAACTTCGAAGATTTTACCTTTCGTACAATTATCTTTTATAGCAATACCTGGTATTCTTTCGATAACACACTCATTGTAGAATTTCAAGAATGAATTATTATCCACTTGATATTTTTGATTTGCTTCTAAGCATTTCTTAGGCATATCAAATACGTAATTATTTGATATTAATCTTTTTAAAGCGTGAATTGCTAAAGAAACTATATAATCTTTTTCTTCTAACAAGTGCTTTACAAGATTTCTATCTTGTTTTTCCACAGGAATAACATTATTACATTCAATAATTAGTATTCTGTTATATACCCAGTCTTCTTTATCTCCGCCAAACTTGGGTAATGCATTACAACAGAACCACATAAAGCCATTAAATGTGTATGAAAACCCATTTTTAAATTTCCTTTCCATATAAATAGAGTCCCCACCTGTTGCTTGTTTAAATACAGTTAATGCTGGAATAGTTATATACCCCATATCATTTGAACCTACTAATCTCTTATCAAGTAACTGAGATTTTCCAAACTTATCTTCTAACTGTTTTAAATCTATTTCACTGGTATTGTCTTCTCCCAAGAGATTTTTTAAAAATATCTTAATCTGACTTTTGCCAGTATCGCCTTTACCTACCATAAATAATGCTTTTTTAGTTCTATAACCTTTAACATTACTTATGGTTAAGCCTATTATTTCTAATAATAATTGCTTTAATTCTTCATCTCCATCGGTTAAATCATTGATATAATTATCAAAATAATTTGTCTTTGGTTTTTCAACATTTTCAACATAATTGCATGGTATCCTAATCGATGAAAAATAATTTGGGGAATGTGGAGTTAACTCCATGGTATCTAAGTGAAGAATACCATTATTAAAATTAATGATATTTTCATCAGCATTTAATTCTTTCATCTTGATATACTTTAAATCAGAATATAATAATCTTCTAACTTCACTATATATCTTAGAACTTTGCAGTTCTAACGGAATTAAACTCTTTATAAGTCCGTTCATTTCATCATCGGACATTAATTTATAGTACACGTCTATATAATAATATCTTAAAACTCCCTCGGAAGCCTCGTTTCTAACAAAGATATAATCTAAGTTATTACGTATAAATTCTGCAAGTAAGGGACAAGATATTTTTCCATTTTCATTAATATATGGGCAGTTCTTGATAGTATTCTTATCAAGCCCTATATCTTCAACTTGCGATTGGACTACATCGAGATAGTTCTTAGATGGCTCTTGTAATTCCATCTTCATTATATTAACTATAAAATATTTAACCGCTTCTTTTCTTTCAAGTTTCTTTGTTGCCATAATATAGTCAATGATATTTCCATTAGTACCATCGTTTGTACTAAAGCACTTATATTTTTTGCTATCTTTAAAATATTTAAAGCAACCTTGATGTCCACATATAGGACACGGTTCAAAACTAACAGTATTACCGCAGTCGTTATAGTTTGAACAGTCATCTTTAATAAATGACAATAAATCAAAGTTTTCTATTAATTTTTTTAAATTGCTAGTGTTATTGTCATTTCTATTTTCCGATGAACTGTTGTTGCTTGATATATTATCTTTATCATTGTATAGACTTAGTAGACTATCCAATGAAACTCTTGCGTCAAGATCCAATAGTTTTACTTCTTGAATTTTCCCATTGGTTCCAAAGTATATTCTTCCTAAATTTTTACACGCTTCATCAGCATTTGTTAATTTTATTAAGGTTTCGATAGATTTTTCTATCTTATCTTCGTCTTGCGTTGGTTCATCCAACATAAACAATACACGAAACTTCGGTTTTTCTTTTGTATTATGAAAACTTTCATAGTAACCAAAAGGTTTTATCCCTTTTTCTCTTAACTTATCCATAGTTTCATCGATAGTTACAATATTATTATCACTACTATCAACATCAATCGCGATAAGTTGTTGTTCTAACCAGTTATCGTTTTTTGTCCCTTTTTCAATTTTTTTAGGAAGTGCTGGCCAATAAGTATGACCATTACCAACCAACTCTAAGAACTCACCAATAGTTAGTTCTTTTATTGCTTCTTTTGTTTTGAAGAAATTTTGAATTTCTCCAATTTCTTTTCCTTGAGGTTTTTCTTCAAACGGTACCTCGTCAACCATTATCATAAATTTGTCTTTCATATTTTTTCTCCTTTTAAAATTTTTTCTATGTAATTCGAATTACAGTTCCAATTATAAAAAAGAAAATAAACAATTTCGAAACGCTAGAACTACCTATAATAAGGACAAATTAACACTTTAACCTTTAATTATAAGGAGAGAAAAAGTGAAAAAAATATAAAAATTAATGATATAATTATATCTAGGAGGTTTTATAGATGGCTAAAAAGAGATTATATATAGATAATATTCCAAGATTTGAGGAGTATGATTTAATTGATTTAAATCAAGATGTTGCTGAATTCTTAATTAAAGTTAATGAAGATAAAGAAAAAATTTATCGCGGAGTTCGTGTTCCTGATAATATGTATATAATAGGAAAAAATCAACTAGAATACATCGAATATTTAGATGTCGCTGATTTTAAAAAAGACTATTTAAAACTTGGTAAAGATTTATTTAATCTATGTATATCAAAAAATAATATAGAATTTGATAATTCCTATAAACTAGATGATAAAGATATATATCTAAAATATATTTGTAGTGATTATGATTATCAATTTGAAGCCCACAAAAAATATAAGGAAGATTTTGACAACATATACGATTTTAAGAATGAGGTAGAAACATTTTTTTATAACACTGTTTATGAAGAACGTGTTGTTATTTTTATTGATACTCTCGATAGAATAGTTAATATATTAATAAGTATTTATGCAGCAAAAAATATAAATATAAAAAAGTATTTAGATAGAATAGATAAAGAAGTACTAAGTAGAATGTCAAAATGTATTACAATGTTAGAAAAAGAAAATAGTAAACTTATATCTAGTGAAATAGATAAAATAAACGTTGAACTACAAAATATACTAATTGAACTAGAAAGTGTCGGAACAAATGAAGTTAATATAAGAAGAAAAATATCTACTTCTAGTCGTAAGAATATAGATGAGATAACTAATATAGATTTTAAAAACAAGGTAAATGAATGTCCTATCAAAATAAAATTTACTTACAATCAGTTTAAAGATTTAAAAAGAATAATTAAAAAATGGCTAAAAAAATATGGTTTTCCATACTATGTATCTACTGATGATGAAGTTGATTACATACAAAAAATACACGAAAGGCTTGATTTAAAGGATAATGAAAATGCTGTACCGTGTGATATACTAATAAATAATAGTATCTATAGCTATATACTTTATGATGTTCTTGTTAATAAAAATAAATCAAATGAGGTAATTAGAAAATTATTTGATTTAAAAAATAATAAAAAAATAAATAATAAAAATTTTTTCTCTTTAAGAGATGATTATTTATATTATACCAATATTAATAGTGCAAAATTATTTGACTATAAAAGTTCTTATACGGATGATGATGTAGCAGATAAAAAAGATTTAAGAGAAGATAACGATTTTGCACATAAAGGCGATGACGGCTGGTACAAAGATAGGATATTTAATAATCTATGTATTGCTTTTAATATTAAACTTAAAAATGATACTCTATATGAAACTCCAAATAGCAAAGATAGACAATGTCCTATTTGTAAAAAATGGTTTACCGTTAATAAAAAATATAGAACTTATTGTAGTAATAAATGTAAAAAGAAAGGTAAAAGAGAAAAAGAGAAAGAATATAAAAGAAAACAGAGAAAAAAATAAAATTCTAAAAACTTTTTCACTTTTTCTCTCAGAGTTATATTTATAACTCTTTTTTATTGTATTTATTTAAGTTTTAACACGTGAGTAATATCTAATTAGTGTAATTGATGTAGTAATGATGAATAACTTAAAATAACGTGTTAAAATCGTTTATTTTTATATGATGTAAAATTTCTTTTATTTATATATTTAAGTGTATAAAGAATTATATGTTATCGTAAATTATTAGGTATCACGTAATATAAGGGATTATTTAATGTAATTGGACGATAAATTATATAATTTGTTAGTTTATGAGGAGTTAATTATGTTATTGTATAATGGAAGTAGATATGTTAAAGGTAATGTATTTTTAGATAGTAGAGGTAATAAACTGACTTTTGATAAGAATACTAAGAAAGATAAAATATTTATTACTGAAAAAGGAGTTAGAATTTGTTTAACTGAAAATCAAGTAAAGAAATTAAAATTTTCATCTAATTATAATTTCTATAATGTAGAAGATATTCCTAAAATAACTGTTGTATCTATTAAGTATGATGGTGCTAGTGATCCGTTGAGAATGTCTTCTAACGCTATTGAAAACTTTGATATTAGTACCTATCCTATGTATGATGAAGATAATAAATATATTACTGGTTATTTAGTAGTTGATATTGGAAAAGTTAGTTTAGGATTATATAATTTAAATTTTATAACTAAAGAAGATAAAGTTGGAATATTAGAAGTATTTTATGAAGATTTAACTAAAGATGTATATAATATAACTAGGTATTCTCCTTTTATTCATATAGTTAATGATATCTACTTATGTGTATTTACTGGTATAAGGAAATAATTATTTTGTAGTATGTTGATATTTGACCCATTTTGTTAGAAAATGTAACTGAGTGAGGTATATATGAATAAAAAACTTAGTTATAATAAACGAATTGATTTATATTATAAAGATTATGATAAATACTTACTTGAAATAATAAAAGAAACTATTCCTAGACAACTTGTATCACTTTATAATAATAATTTAATACTTAAACAAGAAACTTTAAAGCAGTGTATAGGTTCTATTACCGATGTATTTAACTTTAAATTTGATTTTAGTGATATAAGAAGCGATGTAGAAAGAATATTAAAAAGTAAATATAATCTTGTAATAGTTAATGATAATCCTTTGATTATGGAAAGTATAAAATAAAAATGACTATCGATTAGTCATTTTTGTTTTTGAATTAAATCATCTAATTTAACATCTAAAGCAACTGATATTTTATAAAAGGTATCTACACTGAAGTTATATGCTACTTTTTCACTTTCTATCTGTCTAATAAAATCGTGTGATAAATCAACCATTTCTGATAATTCCATTGCTGTTATACCTTTTAATTTACGATATTTTTTAATGTTTTTACGAATAGTATTATATATATCACTATCAAATTTTAATTTATCTTTCTTTTTCATAGTAATCGATATCTCCTACATTTAATTGTAGAGTAATGCCTCACAAAAGTATGTTAGGTAACTACTAACATTAGTATTGACATTTTTTGTAGAAATATGTTACAATTATGGTGTCGGTAAGAAGTACTTATATCCGACATTGTTGTAAAGTGTTGGTTTATTAATGTAGTATAGATGTATGTAGTTTTAGAACCAACATAGCAGTATCGGAACACAGTAGTACTTCTGTGTTCTTTTTTATTTAATAAAGGATAATGTGTTTTAAATAATGGAGTGATAAATGATTATGAATAAGATTAAAAATTTTAAAAGTAAACACAGATATATATTTGCTTTTATAGTAGTTTTTACTTCATGGTTATTCATTACGTTGATGGCAGTTGTATTTAGTAATTATGATAGTGTATTTAATAACCTATTTAGTAAAGAAAGTAAAATAAATTATGAAGAAAAATATAGAAGTTCTTCTAATGATACCTGGGTAGAATTTTATAAATATGGAACTTGTGTAAGAAAAGTTGATGGATTTGATTCATGTAAATACAAAATAAAAGGAAAAGAAATTATTGCTGAAGAAGAAAATAACTTGTTAGGTTTAAAAACTCACATTGATATTCACTATGAGATTATTGACAAAGAAAATATAAAAATGATGTCTATGTGTGTTCATGATTATATAAATCCAGATTCGATATATTGCCAAAATGAAAAAGAAATTAATCTATCATTTTCTTTAAATAATAATTATGATAATGATAAAAATGATATTGAAAATACAGAAACTAAGTCTGAAGTTGAGGAATATCAATTTGGCTTTTATGATCTTTATACCAACGGAAGTAGATATGCATCTATTAGATTTTCTGAAAATGGTGTGTGCTATACAAATTTCAGTAGTTTTAATGATAGTACAAATCCATCTGGAGTAATGCGTTATACAACGAAATATATTAACAATTCCTGTACCTATGAAAAAACGATGGATAGAAAACTTAAAATATACGATAACACAATCATTGTACGAACAGCAACTTCGGGTGGTAAAACAATGAATATGGGAAATTCTAGGGTAGCAACTGAACCTATAGAAGTAGAATTTGATGAGAATTATGAAAAATTAGAAATAATTAATGGTAGTTTTATTTATTCTGGAAGTCCCGCATTTTTGACATTTGAAGTGGGCAAAAACGTTAGTAAAAATAATGAAGAGAATGCAGATAATAGTTTTATAAATGAACCAGGTAATGTTAGTAATAATGTTGATAACGATAAGTATAATGATATAAATAATAATACAAGTAATGACACAAATAATAATACAAAATATAAGTATAGATATAGAGATAAAAAACAGGTTATTAGTTATGGAAATTGGAGTGAGTGGCAAGAGCAAAAAATTGAAAAAAACGATAGTATTGAGGTAGAAACAAGAGTGGTTGACAAGCAACAAACTAAAACAGTTTATATTTATTACCATTACGTATGTCCTACTCCAACACAGCTTGCACCACAAGGTAATGCTACCCCGTATTCCACTGAGTGTGCTGATGAATATTATGAAACTATTGAAAGTGATTACGAATATAAGAAAAAAGGCGGAAGTGGAAGTTGCAATTATTCTTATGGTGGCTACTATGATTATAAAAAATATAACGGGCCTTATAAAAAAGAAAACTGTTGGTTTAGTTCTGATTCGAGAGAAGAAAAAGGAGACACAGTATCGGTTACTGAATACCGATATAGGGATAAATATTTAAGCCATGAATGGGGAGACTGGAGTGGATGGTCTACTAAAAAAGTTGATAGTACTGATAATAGACAGGTAGAAGAAAGAATAGTTAATTAAATATTAGTAAGGAGTGATGTTAAATGAATAAGAAAGAAGTTAATAAAACAAATGGTAAAAAGAAGAAGTTATTTATAATAATTATATTAGTAGTTTCAATACCTCTACTATTATTCTTTGGTTATCGTTTCATCAGTAATAAAATAGATGAAGCAAATACTAAGAAATTTAGTGGTATCATTAACGAAGTTTCTAAGGAACGCACTGATTATGTATTTGTTGAAATCAATCCATCATTTGTGCTTACTGTAAGAGATAATAAAGTAAGTGATGTTGCTTGCTTGAATGATGACTGTATAAGTATTTATAATGATATAGATGTTAAAGGTAAAAATCTAAATGATAGTATTGATAATATTTATAATACTTCAAAAGAAAAAGGTTTTGATACTTCAAATGGTGTTAAAGTTAAGACTTCTGATAATGTAAGTATTAAGAGTAAAGATTATATTACTATTGAATATATTGATGCTACTAAAGAAAAGGAACTTCTAAACGAAGTTAAAAACAATGAAGAAATCAAGAATGTTAGTAATGATGATTATTATTCTAAGTTATGGAGTGAATTAAAAAAAGATAAAGATTATGGAAATGTTTATACTTGTAATATGAATAATAAAGAATTAGAGTGTTATATTACATTAGAAACTGGTATTAATAATGATAGTGATTATGATAGGATAGATCGTCTTCAAGATACGTTATCAGGATCCTATACTAGTATAATGAATACATTAAAGAAGTTTAACTATAATGTTGATGGTTCTAAGGTTATAATAAATGGAATTAAGTTTGGGTATGTTCCATTATTTACTAATAACGTAGAAGGAAAAATTACTAAATATAAAAACGTTCTAGTAGCTGAAATAATAGATAAATTAGATAATAAAATATGTGAAAGAGGTTACGCTGACTATCGTGATGGTAAGTGTGAAGTAATGGATGGTACTTATATAATAGCACTTGATAAGTTAAATTTAGTTAGGTCTAATATATTATCAGATAATATTATTGAGTGGAGAATGGGTGCTACTGAGATGATAATGAGACGTTATAATGTTATGTGGGGTTTTGAGAAAGAACAAGAAGAACTAGAAAAAGAGCGAGTGAGAAAAATTAAAGATTTTATTTCACAATCCAAAAGTAAAGGATATTATTGCTGTAATAATGGAAGTTATTATCTAAGTGAATCTGGTTGTCATTGGTGTTCTGATAATGATTTTAATAGTTTAAAAGATATGGAAATTATGGTTTGTCATATATCAAATGTTGTGGTAGATGTCTATGGCGATGGACAGGCTCATGAGGAGTCTTCTTGTAGTTCAGTATATCAAGCTTGGGGTATAGAATAACTATTTAAAAGATGATGATGTTAATCATTATCTTTTTTGTTGAAATTAATTATTTTTTATTAGAAAGTATTCTCTAGAGGTGATAAATTTGTTAAATCAATTTATATTGGTCGGTCGTGTTGAAAGTATCGATAAAGAAGATAATAAATGTATACTTACATTAAGAATACCTAGAAACTATAAAAATGAAAATGGAAAGTATGATAACGATATAGTTAAGATACAGGTATTTGATAGTTTAAGTGATAAAGTATCTGAATATTGTAAAAAAGATGAAATGGCTGGTATTAGAGGAAAAATACAAAGTGATAATATATTACTGGCTGAAAAGATTTCTTTCTTGGGTAGTAAACAATAAAAAGATAACTATTAGTTTTGGTTATCTTAAATTATATTTAAGAGAAAAAGTGAATTATATTTAAAGTTTTATATATTTTTCATTTTTTCTCTTTTTTATATTATATATCGTAATTGCCTGTATTTCTGCGTGTTTAACAATTTTATACTATGTAAATGTAATGGTTTCTTCAGATGCCATGTCTGACTCTAAGTCAGCAATATAATCTCCAGTCGTTGCTATGTAAGCACTTGTAAATGGTATTCCATTTGGATCTGCTGGAAATAATGCATGGTTAAATTGAGTAAAGTGTCCTCCAAGCCCTGCTTTATCCAATTCTTCGATAGTCGCACCTTCCATTAATTGAAATGCCATTGTAGATATCATTTCTACGTGTCCAAGTTCTTCGGTACCAATATCAGTTAAAAGTGCTTTACCTTTTTCATCTGGCATTGTATATCTTTGATTTAAATATTGTAATGCAGCAGATAGTTCACCATATGGCCCTCCATATTGAGCTAATAAATATTTCGCAAGTTTTAAATCCTTATTTCTTATATTTATAGGATATTCTAACTTTTTTTCATATTTCCACATATTTTACCTCCTATTTCTTTTCCCATGGCCAAGGTGCATTATCCCAAGCCCAAGGAAATGTATTTAATGAATTACTAGTTAATTCTAATGGACCATATTTGCTTTCATATTTTTTTGTGTATTCATCAGTTTGCATTCTATATTGATTGAAAAGTTCTAATGCCTCTCTATCATTTGGATAAACATCTAAATAAAGATTTAAATCAATCATAGCAAATGTTAGTGCATCTACATAAGTTAACAATTCTGCTTGTTCATTCATTGGAGTTATTTCAAGTGGTTTATTTAGTTTGTAACTATTATATAGTTCAGGAAACATGTTTCCTCTTATAAATCCATTATATGGATCATAAATTTGTTTATTTTGAATATTTTGATTATACAAAGGTTGATTATAATTATTATTTGCATAATTATAATAATCTTTAGTCATATTGTATGTATTCATTATTTCCTCCTTCAATTTATTGTATGGAATTGGTTATTTAATGTATAGGTTATTGTCTAATTAATATTTTTTTTATAAAACCCTTGTAAAAAGTAAAAAAAATTGTTAAAATAGTGTCTGTACAAGTTGAATTGTACGAGTATGAGTATGGCGAGTATGGTGAAGGGGTTAACACGGCGGATTGTGGTTCCGTTATGCTAGGGTTCGAATCCCTATACTCGCCCCATATTGAAATTTACGCACACCTTTGTGTGTTAAATAAGTAAAAGTTCGTAATACTTGGTATTATGGACTTTTTTCTTTAGCAAAGGTGGTGAGATTATAAAATGAATGTGTCCATAGAAATTTTAGAATTTCCTTTGTGCGTAAAAAATAAGATACTAAGAATTAAAGATATAACTAAACTAAACATAGAATATATTGCAGGAAAGAATATTATCTTTAATAATTCTAATTTAGGATTAAAAGAACCACATAAAATTATTATTAGTAACGGTATAGATACATTAGTTTTACTTTGTTATGATGATGATACAAATCTATATAATGAAGAGTTATCTGATGTTTTTACCATATCAGAACTAACAAACATAGTTAATGAGTTTTTAGAAAAAAATTAAAAAAATTTTAAATTTTATTTTTCCCTTTGTTTATAAGGGTAAAATGGTATTTTTACTATCTATTTTTCAAAATCGTGCCGTTGCATGTCCTAAAAAAATGTGGTATTATGGTAATATACGACAATTCTAGATAAGTCGTATATTGAGTAGTTTTTGAAGTTCTTACACAAGGGAAATTCTCTTGTGTTTTTTTGTCGTTTAAAAAATATAGAAAAGGAGAGATGAAAAATGGATGACAAAAAATATGTAGTAGGACTTTACCCTAGAGTTTCAACAGAGGATCAATTTAGAAATGGTCATAGTTTAGGAGAACAAAAAGAAAGAATGTTGAAACTATGTGATTACAAGAATTACGAAGTTTATAAGGTGTATGAAGATGCAGGAATAAGTGCTAAAGATATGAATAGACCTGCATTTCAAGAAATGATTCAAGATATTAAAGATGGGAAGATAAACAAGATAATTGTTTATAAGTTAGATAGACTTACTCGCTCTATCAAAGATTTAGAAGAAATATGTACCTTTCTAGAAGAAAATAATTGCAGTTTAGAAAGTATGTGTGAAGATATTAACACATCAACAGCAAATGGTAAGTTTTTTATTAGAATGCTTACCATTCTTGCTCAACTAGAAATAGAAAGAACAAGTGAAAGAACTAAATTTGGAATGATTGGTGCCGTTAAAAAAGGACATTTTGTAGGACGTGCTCCTATTGGTTATGATAAAGTTGATAAGAAGTTAGTTATTAATGATATTGAAAGTGAAGTTATTAGAAGAATATTTGATTTGTATATTAAAGGTATGGCTGCTAATGCTATTACTAAATTATTAAATGAAGAAAAAGTATTAAATAGAAAATGGATACCTACTCTAGTAGATAGAATATTATCTAATGAAATTTATATTGGTAATTATGTTCATAGAAAAACTATTAGTATAGAAGAATCTCAAACTTTTATTGGAGTTGCACCAGCAATTATTGAAGAAGAAGTATTTAATATTGCTCAAGTACAAAAACAAAAGAATTTAAAAAATTATAAAAGAAAACAGACTTATATTTTTATGCAAAGTATTAAATGTCCTAAATGTGAAACTATCATGGGTGGTTGTTCTAGTAAAAGTCATACTGGAGAAAAACATTGTTATTATCAATGTGCTAATTGTAAAACAAGAGTAAGTGAAAAGAAAATAGAAAAACAAATGATTAACTTTCTAGATGATATGTTAGATTTCTTCTTATTAGTAGATAATACTTATAAACCTTATTTATATCAAGAAACCGAAAATGAATTAAAGAAATGTAATAAAATAATTAATGAACTAATTCAAAAAGAAAAAAGAATTAAAAAAGCATTTGTAGATGGAATTGTTGAAGAAATGGAATTAAAAGACGAATTAGATTTTATTAAGAATCAACGAAAGATAACAGAAGAAAAAATAAAAGATTTATCTATAAAAGAAAGTTCAGAAAATCATAAAAACGAAATGAGATTAATATATAATTTAAAACAACTAGAACAAATAAAATATAAATCTTATCATGTTAGAAAGAATAAATTATGGGATAAACTACCTAAAGAACAAAAACAAGAATTAGTATTTAAATATATTGATAATATTAGTATAGCAATAGATAAAAAGAAAAATGTTTCAATTAAAAAAATTAATATAAACAAAAATGAAATTGAAAATATAGGATATATGTTTAGAGAAAATTGTTTTGATTTAGTAATTAATTCTAATGATAAAAATATAATATTATCTAATTATCAATCTAATGAAGATATAGAAAATTATACAAAATCATTAAGCGAATTTTATAAGATAAATCAAAGAAATTTAAATATTAATTCACTTAATTTAGAAGAATTAAATAAAGATAATAATTTATTACAGATAATTCCTGATAAAAAAGATAAGAGATTTGATAAAGAAACTCTAACATTATTATCAATTAATGCTTAAAATATGGTAAAATTATATTGAGGTGACAAACATGGATAAACCAATAAGAAAAGCTGTCAGAACTTTTATAATTCAAAATGGTGAAGTATTGGCTATTAAATACTTAACTGAAAAAAATAATGGTTTTTATGATATTCCTGGTGGAAAAATTGAAGTTGGAGAAAATAACTTTGATGCCTCTATTAGAGAATGTTTAGAAGAAACAGGAATTCAAATAATTGATCAAAAATATATTGGTAATTTAATTATTGAATATCCAGAAATAATTTTTGATTTCGATGTAATGGTATGTGATGATTTTGAAGGAAATCCAGATGCTTTTGAAGAAAATAAATCTATGTGGATAAAAATAGAGGATTTAATGAAGCAAGAAAAAAGATTTCCTTGTATTGATATTTTAAAAAGTGATTACAAAAAATATTTTAAATATGGTAATTTCAAAATGAGATTTATAGTTGATAATAATCACAAAATTATTCAACAAGAAATAATTGATAGTGATTGTGGATATGTTAAAATGTGGGATAATTGGTCTAAAAAAAGAAATGGACTACCAGTATATGATAATTGGTTAGATAGTTATAAAGATATACTAGATAACAACAGAAACACCCAAATTTTAGATTTAGGTTGTGGAATTGGTGCAGATACCTTATACTTAATCGAAAAAGGTTTCAATGTGTTATCATGTGATTTTTCAGTGGAGGCACTAAATAATATTACAAATACCATTAAAAATAGTAAAACCATGTATTTAGATATGATAGATAAATTTCCTTTTGAAGATGAGAGTTTTTCATTAATAATTGCAGATTTATCTTTACAATACTTTGATAATGAAACTACTATTCATATTATGAATGAAATAAGAAGAGTTTTAAATAAAAATGGTATTTTATTATCTAGAGTTGCTTCAGTAAATGATTTCAATTTTGGTGCAGGAATTGGTGAAGAACTCGAGAAAAATTTTTATTTTGAAGGAGATTATACAAAAAGATTTTTTGATCAAGAAGATATAAATAAATATTTTGGTATTATTGGAACACTAGAATCATTCGAAACTTCTATGACAAGAAATGAAGAAGAATATTCAAAACCTAAAGTGCTATATCAAATTAAGGTTAAAAGAATATAGGAGGACTACTTATGAATGAAAGAATTACTTTTATTTCTATATTTGATAATAATAATTTAGCAAAATTAGAGTTTTATATTAAAAAAATAAATGAAAAATCATGCAAAGTTCCCTATGGGAAGAATGTTGATAATCGTGAAGAAGTAGATACACTTCCATATCATTTTACTTTATCAGCTTGGGATATTTCTGCTGAAGAGAATGTTATAAGAGAATTATCAAAAATAGCTTTTTCCAAATTGAGATTACTTATAAATGGTGTAGAAATAATGAACGGAAAAGAAAATAGTTATGTATTATATTTTAACATTGAAGATAATGAAAAACTAAAATTATTGCAACAAAGAATATATCAAGTTTTACCTAGTGAAAAATATAATCCTAATAATTTTAATTTTCACATTACGATTCATATAGATAAAGATTATAATAAAATAATTTCAATGAAAGAGAAAATATTAGAGAATTTTATTCCATTTGAATTAGAAGTTAATACTTTTGGTTTGTATGAGATTTATCCAGCAAAATTAATAAAAATTTTTGAGGAGGAAAAATAATGAAAAATATAATAATTACTGGTGGAGATGATGGTTTAGGTAAAGCTATTGCTAAACTATTAAGTGATAAAAATAATATAATAACTATTTCTAAAACAGAAGAAAATGCAATGAGAATATCAAAAGAAATTCCAAGTGCTGAATGTTATGCTTGTGATATTACAAAGTCAGATGAAGTTGATAAAACTATCAAAACAATTATCGAAAATCAGGGTGATATAGATATATTAATTAATAATGCTGGAGTTTGGTTAGCTGGTGATTTAACTGAAAATTCTTATGAACAAATTAGTAATTGTATAGATGTTAATACTAAAGGCCCTATTTATATGACTAAAGCAATTCTTCCAAATATGTATGAGCAAGGGAAAGGATTAATAATAAATGTTTGTTCACAAGCAAGCTTTGATAGTGATAATTTTTCCACAGTATATAATGCTTCAAAATGGGCAATGAGAGGTTTTAATCGTTCAATACAAAAAGATGTTAGTAAAAAAGGAATCAAAGTGACTGGGTTTTATCCGGGATTTATGCAGACTAATATTTTTAAAAAAGCAGGTAATGATTATGATACATCTACAGGTTTAGAGGTAGAAAAAGTTGCTAGAGCAATTGAATTTATAATTAATTGTGATGAGGATGTTATTATTCCAGAATTTGGAATAAAAGACATTGAAAATTATTAATAAGAAAGGAAAATATCATATTATGAAAATTACTAAATATCCTCAATCATGTTTAATGGTTGAAACAAATAATAAAAAAATATTAATTGATGCTGGAGGATTAAAATATCAAGATAAATTTTTAGATTATTGGAAAAATATTGATTTAGTTTTAATTACTCATAAACATGGTGATCATATTAAAATTGATGTTTTAAAAGAATTGAATAAACCCATTTATTCTACTCAAGAAGTACAAAATACTTATCCAGAAATAGAATTTAACATTGTAAAAGAAAACGATGTATTAGAGTTTGACAATATAAAAGTAGAAGTTGTAAAAGCGATTCATGGTTATAATCCTAACTTAAAGGATGGTAAAGAAGTTCTTGAAAATGTTGGCTATATAATTGATGATGGTAATTGTAGATTATATATAACAAGTGATACAATTTGCTTTAAAAATGATTATAAAGTTGATATTGTTGCATTACCAATAACAGCACATGGTCTTACAATGTCATCATATGAAGCTTCACTATTTGCAAATGAATTAGGTGCTAAGTTAGTACTTCCGATTCATATGGATAATGATGCTTATCCTACAGATATAGAATATATGAAAGATAATTTTGAAAAGTTTAACATTAATTATAAAGTATTGGAAATTGAGGAAACAATAGAAGTTTAATCATATTAGTATAATAATTTTCGAGCGAGAAATCGCTCTTTTTTTATTGCCTAAATTTTGAAAGGAGGTGAATTTTATAAATTATTTCTTTGAAATAGTTGTGCCACAATTGTTAGAGTATTTTAAAGAAAATGCAAAGGATATACCTTATTCTTTGCTTTCTGAAGCATTAATTAATAATAAGAACTATGAAAAAGAAGTGAAAGAAATGATTGAAAAATCTAATAAAGTTAGTGAGAAATATATAGAAAAAAATAAAACTGTCGGAGACTAATTATTGGGGTCTTAGGGAGAATTCCCTAACAAGTGGACGGGTGTGTATACACCATGCTTGATATATTGAATTTCTATATTACGTTACCCGTTCCCTATTATTTTGAAAGGAGATGTGTATGAATCAAGAATGGATAGAAAGAAAAGATATTCAAGAAATGTTTTCATTAACAACTAAACAATTTGGAAGAGTATTAAGAAATATAAAACGAAGACACAAATATGATTATTTTTTATGGATTGAAAGAGATAAAGATAATAAATCAAAAATGTATATAAAAAAGGAATGTGTTGAGTGGTTAAATAAAGTTTATTTCAATAAAGAAGTACATTACTTAACTTCTGAAATTGAGTTTTATAAAGAAAAAATTTTTGGTTTAGAAAATGAGTTAGGAATAGATCATAAAAGAAATAAATATGTATCTACTTCTTTAAGATTTCTACCATATAAATTTGATAAAAGTGTAAGTGTTATTCATGTAGCACTTCATAGGATGAGGAAAGTTTTTCCTTATCCTATAACCTTTGAAGAAGAAGATGTTATATGTGTTAAAGAAGAAGGTGTTAAATGGCTATATGAAAATTATTTTAAAAGAGATTATTTAAAAGAATTGGAAGAATATAAATGGCATTTAGAAATGCAAAAAACAATTTAAAATTCAAGACACACTAAAGTTTATTTGATATAATAATTGTAAATTTCTTAATTACTAAAAAGGCAAAGTGAGGTGAAATATTTTGATAAATATTAAAGAACTTAATAAAAAGCAAAAACAAGCTATTAAGAATAATTTAGTTACAGATAATTATGAATGGGATAATAAAAATCTTGTTTCATATCTAATAGGCAAAGTTCCATTAGAAAGGGAATTATATAGATATAGTGGTAGAGAATTAAGCGAAGAACAATTAGAACAAAATAACCTTATACAAAAAATAAATAATATTTTACAAAAATATAATCGTAGTATGAATTTAGAAAATCAAGAATTAATTGAGTTAGAAAATTTATATAAAAATCTTGATCAATATGTTGGAAGGGATATGACCTCATATTATGAAATAAAAAAACAACTGAAATTTAATATAGTATTTTTATTAAGTGGACCAGGCGGAATTGGAAAAAGTCAATTTTTATATGAATTTTCAAATGAATTAGATGAAAAATTTGAGTATTTATGCATTTATGGAAAATATTGTGATAGTATTTATGAGAATATTTTTGATGAAATAAAAGACATAACACAGAGCAAAAAATTTTATTTTATTATTGATGCAATTAATGAATTAAATAAAGAAACTAGAGATAATTTGATTGAATTTATTAGTAATAATAAAGAAAATAATAATTTAAGAATTATTATGTCGTATAGAGATTATTCAGTTGATGAAAAAGAAATAGAAAATATAAAATTTGTAATAGATCAAGAAGAAATTTTTACAGGTGTATCAGCAGATGATGCTATTGAAAAAATTTCAGAAAAATATAATTTAGATTTATCCATTTATTCAAGATTATTGTATGACAATAATCCTTTACACCTTAAAATGATTATAAACTCAATTAATGATAATCAACTTAAAACTAGAAATTTAAATCCAATAGCAAAAGGGACTTATATTTACGAACATTTTATTAAAAAGGTGTTGTCCATTGACGAATGGAAAGCAACAAAAAAAATTGTTAAAAAAATGTTAGAAAATAAAGAGAAAAATGTAAAATATATAGATGCTAAATTAATACTTGGAAATGATTTAGATTCATATATAGATAAAATGAAAAGCAACAACTTTTTGGATAGTTATTTTAGTGATAATGAAGAATACTTATATTTTATAAATGAAACATTAACCGACTATTTGATTGCTCGAATGTTATTTGAAGAAATCTCTGATATGACTCTTATTGATACAATAGAATATATTAATAGAATTATAAAAGTTTTTTATAGTATTCATATCCCAATTATACTAATGTTATTTGAAAAATATGAAAATAAAATAGAAGTAGCAATTAAAATTATTAAGGAATCTGAATTGTTTAGTTATTTTGATTTAGAAGTACTTAATGAAGCAGTTATAAGTGAGAAAAATATGAAGAAAATAGCCAGCATCTTGAAACCTACTAATGATATAAATGATATTTTTAAGATTGCAGGAGGAAATGAAACTAATCCTTTTAATTGCAGTAATTATTTAAATAAAAAATTATTTGTATTTTTTAAAAAAAATCAATTTAATTTTAGTAAATATGAAAAGATAGGAATAAGAAATAAGTTAAAGATTTTTGTTCAAACCGTTAGTAAGTTTGATTATAATAAAAAATATTTAGATGAAAAATTTTGGTATGGAATATGGTCGACCTCGTTTGTTGATAAAACAATAAGATCTTTAGCAAAAAAATTAATTTTTGAAATTGTTAATAATAATTCAGATTATATAAAACAATTAATTAAGGTTTATAATAAGGTAGATGATGGTTATATAAATGAATCTATTATACAGGTATTATGTTCTTTGAAAAGTGGAAATGAAAATATAACTAAATTTTTAAATAGAATTAATACAAGAAATTTAATTAATATAAATAATTTATATTATATTGATGATTATTTATATAAGCAAGAAAATTATGTGAAATATAATAAAATCAATTTGATTAATTATAGGGATAAAAGAAAAAATTATAAAATATATAAGTTTCTAAAAAGAGTTTTTTTTACTAATAAGTATGATTATGATTTTTTTGGTTTTGACATCTATGGAGAAAAATTAAATTTTTCAACATGTTTTTTAGAGGAAAATAAAAAAATTATAATAAATATAAATGATTATATCAATGATAATTTTAAATGTTTGAATGAGACTGAATATTGTAATAGTCATTATTTTAAAGAATTATTTATAGATGATAAATATAAAATTAATTATAATAAACTGGATTTCCTTAAAATATATTTAGCGTGGCAACCTTTATTTAAAAAGTATTTAAGAAAATATAAAATAAAAATAAAGGATTTAGAAAATAATTTTGCTTATGAAGAGAGTGAAAAAGGACTCGTTTTTAAAGCATTAGATTTATCACTATCAGAAATTATTGGTTCGATAACATGTAATTATTTTACTACATCTTTTGAAATTTATGGTGATTATAAAGGTTATCAACAGAATTGGTTTAATTCTTATAAAGAAAAAGCTGAAGTATTTTATCCAATATCCGTACACAATGAAAAAGTAGAAATTTTAGATAACAAAATGTTAAAGAAAATACAATTGCCAGAGGATAAAGATGTAAATTGGGTTAATGATGATAAACTTGGGTTAGAAAATATTTTAAAACTAATAGAACCTATAAAAATAAATAATGAAGATTGGTATTTAATTTATGGTCATTTAAGAATAGATGAAAAATCAAAAAATCAGTATGGATCTGCATGGATAGATTCTTATATTGTTAACTTGGCCATTAATGAAAATTATAATTTATCATTTTGTAACGATAAAGACAGACTCTATACAATTGAAACAAAAAATTATAGAGGAAACTTAAATGATGTTCAGAATCAGAATTATAGTCAGTCTAGTAGTTTAAATAATTCTAGTGATTTTCGAGATTTATTTATCACAACTGATTTTAATATACCTCCGACTGACATTATCAAAGAGTTTAAATTACATTATAATAAATTTAATACTTCATGGGATAATGCTGATGGAGAAGAGATTATTTTAGTAAATAATAATAAAGGTTCTTGGTATAAAAGTGGTTGTACGGGTAGCCTATATTTAAAAAAACAATATTATGAATTGATCCAACAAAAATATAATTGTAAATATTTTTGTTTTACAGAAAAATTTCATCCTGAAACTGGATATTCTAATGAATCAGCATTACAAATTCAAATAAATTCTGATAATACCATAATAAGTTATAAACATTATAAAGAAAGTTTATCAGCCCCAAATATAAATGAAATTTGCTCAAATTGTTTAGTGCATAAAAAACAAGATGAGAATTTAGAAAAATTTAAGAAATCAAAATTTGCAACTTTTATAGATGATTTACTAGACTAAATTAGGCATATTTGATATAATTAATTCGTCAAGTATTACTAAATGCTTTTACTACTTGGGTGCAAAACTCGTTTGTTTATTGCCCCATATTTTGAAATTAATTCAGACTATTTATAGTCTGTTTTTTTGTTGAAATTTGACAAATAGTATATATGCTGATAGAATATGAGGCGATATTTTAAAGGGGGATATTATGGATAAACTAAATTTAAATGAAAAAACAAAATTAAGACCAAGAGTTGTTTCATTTATGATTGATGAATCAAATGAAGACATAAAATTTGAAAATGGAATTGCTGCAATTAAAATTAGAATTCTTGCTTTAAGTTTTGATGAAAATTGTACATATAGTTGTGCTGGAATAATAGATGAGAATTTTAAAGAAATATTTAATGATTCAACAGAGATAGGTCAAAATTTAATGTTTTTAAATAAAAATAAAGAACTAATTAGAGTAGATGCTGAAAACTTTATTTCAATAAGGGAATACAACGATTATGATGGTTACCACAAATACTCAAATCATATAAGAATAAAAAATAAAATAGCTACTTATATTAATAAAAATTTACCTGTAGTAACAAAAACATTTAATCCAGAAGTATTTATATGTGATAATCAGTTATATAGTGCGAAGTTGGGTAAATATATCACAAGAAAATATACAAAAATTGAATCTTTAGAGCCAAGATTCGATGGTGATTATAGATATTTAGTAATAGATAAAATAAAATCAAAAACAGAAGAAGTAAATAATCCAGAAATAGAAACAGAGTCATTAAACGATACCTTTATATTTGAAATTAATGAAAATGACGAAATAATATCAGGAATATATTCAAAACTAAATTTAGACTGGTATACAAATTTAAAAATCGGAAAAAATTATACATATGACGAAATAAGAGATCAAAGATTAGAAGAACTAAATACTTCATTAGAAATAGGTAAAAAATGCTTACAAAAAATAGGATAGCTTAAAAATAAAAGATATATATATTATAGAACTAGTACATGTACTAGTTTTTTTGTGAGGTGAAAATATGGATTATACAAAAAAAATACTAAGTAAAGATAAATATATATCTAGAAAAGAATTAACAAAATTAGTAAACAATTTAAAACTTAAGGGAATAATTTTAGATAATGAAAAATTATTAACTATGGTTAAGTATCATAATGACAAATTTATAATAAAAAAACAAAAAGAATATAAAAATTATTTTGAACATATATTTGATGAAGTTGATCCAAATATAAAATTAGATGAAGAACAAATTAAAACAATATTAATCGATCAGGATTATTGTCTTGTAGTAGCAGGCGCAGGAAGTGGAAAAACGACTACCATGTCTGCAAAAGTTAAATATTTAATAGAAAAACAAAATGTAAATCCTAATAACATAATAATTATGTCATTTACAAAAAAAGCAACTGAAGAATTGGAAGATAGAATTAATAAACAATTTAAATTAGGTGCAAAAGTAACGACATTTCACAAATTAGGAATGGAGATAATTAAAAAAAGTTATAAAAAGTATATAAAAGTTATAACAGAAGAGCAAAAACAACAAATACTAAAAGATTTTATTGTGGAAAACTTATTTTATGATAAAAAGCTTTTAAAAAAAATAAATGACGCTTTTTGTAACTATTTGTTATTTGATAGAAAAGCAAAAAAATACAAAACATTTGATGATTATTATATATATTATATAAAAAAAATATATAAACAAAATAAGACAAATATAAATGAATATAATGAAAGAATAATTAAAGAAAAAATGTTAAATCATACTACAATAAATAATCAAGATTATAATGAAAGAACCAAGATATTAATTTCCAATTTTTTATTTAAACTAAATATTCCTTATTACGACAAAAAAAGTTTTCCACATAAAAATGAATTCATGACAATAGAAAATAAAAATAATACTAGTTTTTTTATATTAAATGATGAATTATACTATGAAGAAATAAAAAAAATAAGTGATTCTTTTAAAAAGAATATAAGAGAAATATTTGACAACACGAAAGTATATAATAAATTTGAAAAAAAATTAATAAAAAGTTGTAGTTTTAAAGAAAAAACAGAGAAAGAAATTTTTACAGAACTTATGAATTATAAAAAGGAAGACTTATTTTCAAGATTTGTATCACTTTCAATTAACTTTATAACAAGGTTCAAAGAAAAAAACTACACAATAAATGATATAGATACAATATATAAAAAAATAAAAGATACAAATTTGAAAAAACAACTTGAATATATAAAATTAGTAATAAATTATTATAATGATTATTTAAAAAAAAATAATTTGATTGATTTTGAAGATATGATAAATCATGCATATGATACTATGGAAAACTATAAAAAAATCAACAAAAATGTAAATTATGATTACATTATAATAGATGAATACCAAGATGTTTCCAAGCAAAAATACAAATTTATTAAAAAGCTTTCAGATTTATATGACGCTAAAATACTTGCCGTAGGTGATGATTGGCAATCAATATTTGAATTCTCCGGTTCTGAAGTTTCAATATTTACAAATTTTTTTAATATGATGGGCTATGGTGAAATATTAAAAATAACTAATACATATAGAAATAGTCAAGAACTCATAGATGTAGCAGGAAATTTTATTTTAAAAAATAAAAATCAAATTCAAAAACAATTAAAATCAAATAAACATATAGAAAATCCAATAGAAATACACTATTATACTGATGAAAATATAAATGAAAAAGTTGATTTAATTATAGAAATATTAAAAGAAATTTATATTAAAAATAATAAATCAAAAATATTATTAATGGGAAGATATAATGATGATATTAATTTTCTTATAGAAAGTAATAAATTTATAAAAACAGAAAATAATAAAATAGTTTTAAAAAAAAATAAAGATATTTTTATAACGTTTTTAACTGCTCATGCTTCAAAAGGGTTAGGATTTGATGAAGTAATAATAATTAACGCACTAAATTGTAAAAAAGGATTTCCAAGTAAAAAAGAAAATGACCCTATAATAAATATTTTTGATAGTAAAGATAAAAATAATAAAATTAATTTTCCAGAAGAAAGAAGATTATTTTATGTAGCGCTTACACGGACAAAAAATAAAGTTTATATAATATCACCTAAAAACAATCCATCAGAATTCATAACAGAAATAAGAAAAGAAAAAAGTGTAATAGAAAGATTTAATACGATTTGATAGTAAAAAAGTGTATAACATAATACATTTTTTTTCTCTTTTTAGTAAGATTATTAAATTTTATTATATAATAAAAATAGTGAGGTAGATAAAATGAAATCAAAAAGTGAAAATATATTAGATAAATTAGATGCGTATTTTAGAGCAGCAAATTATTTATCAGTTGGACAACTTTATCTTTTAGACAATCCTTTATTAAAAAGACCACTTAAACAAGATGATATAAAAAAAGTAGTGGTTGGACACTGGGGAACAGTACCAGGACAAAATTTTATATATACACATTTAAATAGAATTATAAAACAATACGATTTAAATATGATTTATATATCAGGTCCAGGACATGGAGGAAACGCTTTAGTTGCTAACACATACTTAGAAGGTACATATAGTGAAATATATCCTGAAATAACTCAAGATGAAATAGGAATGCAAAAATTATTCAAAAGATTTAGTTTTCCAGGTGGAATTCCAAGCCATGTAGCTCCAGAAACTCCAGGTTCAATAAGTGAAGGAGGAGAACTTGGTTATAGTTTAGCTCATGCTTTTGGCTCAGTATTTGATAATCCAACTTTAATTACTGCATGTATAGTAGGAGATGGCGAAGCAGAAACAGCTACACTTGCAACTTCATGGCAATCAAATAAATTTTTAAATCCACTTACCGATGGTGTAGTACTTCCTATATTACATTTAAATGGGTATAAAATTGCTAATCCTACAGTATTTGCTCGCATGACGAAAGACGAAATTAAAAGTTTTTTTAAAGGATGTGGTTGGAAACCATATATAGTTGAAGGTAGCAATACAAAAATGATTCATCAAAATATGTATAAAACCTTAGATTTAGTAATAAAAGAAATATCAAAAATAAAAGAAGAAGCTAAAAAAAATAATGGTACTAAAAGACCAGTATGGCCTATGATTATTTTAAAAACACCTAAAGGATGGACAGGACCTAAATTAGTACATGGAAAAATGATTGAAAATAGTTTTAGAGCTCATCAAGTACCTATAATGATAAAAGATGATTCCGATATCAAAATGCTTGAAAATTGGATGAAAAGCTATAAACCTGAAGAATTATTTGATGAAACTGGAAAAATTAAATCTGAAATAGTTGATTTTGTTCCACAAGGTGATAGAAGAATGGGATCTAACCCAAATGCTAATGGTGGAAAATTATTAAAAGAATTAAGATATCCAGATTTTAGAAATTATAAAATTGATGTTTCTTTTCCAGGAAGTGTGTATGCTCAAGATATGATAGAACTTGGAAAATATGTAAGAGATTTAATTGACTTAAATAAGGATAAAAGAAATTTTAGAGTATTTGGCCCAGATGAAGCACTATCTAATAGACTTAATGCAATGTTTGAAAAAACTAATAGAGTATGGATGGAAAAAAAACTAAAAACAGATGAATTTCTATCTAACGATGGTAGAGTAATGGATTCAATGTTATCTGAAAATCTATGTCAAGGTTGGTTAGAAGGATATTTATTAACTGGAAGACATGGTTTCTTCCACAGTTATGAAGCATTTGTAAGAGTAATAGATAGCATGGTAAATCAACATGCAAAATGGTTAAAAGTTTGTAATGAAATTCCTTGGAGAGAAGAAATTTCGTCATTAAATTATGTTTTATCATCACATATTTGGCAACAAGATCATAATGGTTATACACATCAAGATCCAGGATTTTTAAATCATTTAGTTACTAAAAAAGCAGATATTGTTAGAATGTATTTGCCGCCAGACGCTAATTGTTTATTATCATGTTTTGATCATTGCGTAAAAACAAAAAATTATATAAATGTTATAATTGCATCAAAACATCCAAGCAGACAATGGTTAACAATGGATGAAGCAATCAAACATTGTACGAAAGGTATAGGAATATGGGATTTTGCTAGTAATGATGGTGGTAGTGAACCTGATTTAGTAATGGCATCTTGTGGAGATACACCAACATTAGAAGCATTAGCTGCAACAGCAATCTTAAGACAAAATTTTCCTGAATTAAAAATTAGATTTGTAAACGTAGTAGATTTAATGAAATTAGAATCAGCTTCAAATCATCCTCATGGCCTTGAAGAAGGAGATTATGATTTAATCTTTACAAAAGATAAACCAATAATATTTGCATTCCATGGATATGCACCTTTAGTTCATCAATTAACTTACAAAAGAACTAATCAAAATCTTCATGTACATGGATACCAAGAAGAAGGTACCATTACAACTCCATTTGATATGAGAGTTCTAAATAAATTAGATAGATATCATTTAGTAATCGATGCACTTAAATATTTAGATAAATTAGGAAATCGTGGAGCGCTTTTATCAGAATGGTGCAAAAATAAATTAATAGAGCATAAAGAATATATTTATAAAAATGGAATAGATATGGAAGAAATTAGAAATTGGAGTTGGGAAGATGCAACAAAGCAATTTGATGAAAAGAGTTGCTGAATTATCTTTAGAAAATAGTATAAATGATTATAAATTTGGTGGTCCATTTGGAGCACTAATAACTTCATCAGATGGAAAAATAATAAGTGAAGCTAAAAATAGTGTTTTGTCAGATTGTGATCCAACTGCTCATGCAGAAGTAAATGCAATTAGAACGGCTTGTAAAAAATTAAAAACACATGATTTATCAAACTATATCTTATATACAAGTTGTTATCCTTGTCCAATGTGCTTAGGCGCTATAGTTTGGTCAAACATTAAAACAGTTTATTATGGTAATACTAAAGAAGATGCAGAAGATATAGGATTTAGAGATAATCAGATATATGAATTTATAAAAGGAAAAAATAATATAATTAATTTTCAAAATATTGATAGAGATATTACTATAAAAGTATTTGAGGATTATAAAAATAATTGTAATAAAATTAATTATTAACTATTGATCTTAAAAATCAATAGTTTTTATTTAAATTAAAAGAAATTTAAAGTCAATATGATATAATTATTTATAGGATGTGATATAAGTGCATGAAAAAGAAAAATTATTAATAATTCCATCAAATTTTAAAAAAATTAAAAAAATAAATAATAATTTATTAAGTAATATAAAAGTAACAACATTTAAAGAAGTAAAAGAAGAATTATATTTTAAATATAATGAAGAATCAATTCATTTTATAATGAAAAAATGTGGAGTAAATTATGAATTAGCTAGAATATATATAGAAAATATGTATTATATAGAAAATAAAAAATATAATATATCTAAATTAGATAATTTAGTATCATTGAAACAAGATCTAGAAAATAACAAATTGTTGGTTAAAAATAAATTATATAAGTCATTTTTAAAAACAAAAAACATTGTAATAGAAAACTATAGTAATTTTACCAAATTTGAACAAAAAATTATAAATGAACTAAAAGAAATAACAAATGTTGATATAATATATCCAATAAAAGAAAAAAAAATAGAAAATTGCTATCAATTTAATAACATATTTGATGAAGTTGAGTACATATTTGAATCTATTTCAAAACTAATAAATGAAAAAGTCAATATTAATGATGTTTCAATAATAAATGTAACTGATGATTATAAAAATGCAATAAAATTAATGTCAGATTTTTATAACATACCTGTAGATATACAAAATGACAATTATTTATATGGGACAACAACGTGTAAAAATTTTATTAAAAAATATAATGAAACAAAAAGTATAGAAGAGTCATTAAAATATATAGAAAATTCTACTTTATACAACGAATTTGTTAATATATGTAATAAATTTGTATGGTGTAATGATGAGTTATTAATTAAATTGTTGGAAAATGAATTTAAAAATACAAAAATATTAGATAAAAAATATAAAGATTGTATAAAAATTAATGAATTAAATAAATATGTTTTTTTACTAGGATTTAATAATAATTATCCAATTACCTGTCATGATGATGAATATTTAAGCGATGAAATAAAAAAAATACTTGATTTAAATGTTTCATATGAATTAAATACTATAAATAAAAAACAGATAATAAACACTTTAAAACAGATTGATAATTTAATGATAACATATTCACTTAAATCAACTACAAATGAATATTATGAATCAAACTTAGTAAATGAATTGGGACTAAAAACTGAAAAAATTGAGGAATTTAATTCAAAATATTCAAATAAACTAAACAAATATAATTTAATAAAATATTTAGATTTTTATACCAAATATGGTCATATAAACAAGAACTTAAATTCACTTTATAATAAATACAATATAAAATATTTAGATTATAATAATAAATATACAAGTATAAAAAAAGATGACTTAAATAAATATTTAAATAATTCATTGTTACTTTCATATACAAGTTTAAATGATTATTACAATTGTAAATTTAAATATTACCTAAATGATTTACTTAAAATAAATATAAATAATGATACATTACAGTTAACAATAGGAAATCTATTCCATTATGTTTTATCACATGCATTTAAAGAAAACTTTGATTTATATAATTGCTCAAATGAATATTTAAACACGTTAAATAAAACTTTTACATATAAAGAACAATTTTTTATAGATAAACTTATTCATAACTTGAACGATATAATAACAACTATAAAAAAACAATATAAATATACAACATTAAAAGATGCATTATATGAGAAAAAAATATATGTTGATAAATCTAATACTATGAAAATAACATTTATGGGAATAGTAGATAAAATACTTTATGAAAAATCAAATGATAAAACATATGCAGTTATTATAGATTATAAAACGGGTACTCCGGATACATCATTAGATAAAATTAATTATGGAATTAATATGCAGTTACCTATATATTTATATTTAATAAACAAAGAATTTAAAAATACAGAGGTAATAGGATTATATTATCAAAAACTATTACATAAAAAACCAAATATAAATGATAAAGAACCTTTAGAAAACTTAAAATTAATAGGATACACAATAGATTCAGAAGAATTAATAAGCAAAATAGATTCATCATATGAAGATAGCACAGTTATAAAAGGTATGAAAAAAGGTAAAAACGGCTTTTATGCGTATACAAAATTATTAAATAACAAAAAAATAAATGAGATGCTTGAACTTGTAGAACAAAAAATAGATGAGGCAATAAATAGTATAACAAATGCAGATTTTGAAATTAATCCAAAAAAATCAGATAAATTTTCTTCATGTGATAAATGTATTTATAATGAAATATGTTATAGAAATGAAAAAGATTTTGTTTATTTAAAAGAAGGTGAAAAAAATGCCTAGTTGGACAAAAGAACAAAAAGATGCAATAAATAAAGATGGCACAAATATTATAGTAAGTGCAGGCGCAGGAAGTGGAAAAACAGCTGTACTAACTCAACGTGTTATAACTAAATTATCAAAAGGAATAAATATAGATGAACTTCTTATTTTAACTTTTACTAATTTAGCAGCTCGTGAAATGAAAGATAGAATAAAAAAAGCTCTTTTAAGTATAGATGATAAAAAAAACTTAGAAAAAATAGATTCTAGTTATATAACAACATTTGATAGCTATGCACTTTCAATTGTAAAAAAATATCATTATCTACTTAATATAAATAAATCAATTTCTATAGTTGATTCAAATATAATAAGAATAAAAGAAAGAGAAATAACAGATGAAATTTTTGAAAACTTATATAAAAATAAAAATGAAAAATTTCTTAAATTAATAAATGATTTTTGTACTAAAGATGATTCAGAAATAAAAAACGCAATACTTAACATAAATAATAAATTAAACTTAAAAATTGACAAAAAAGAGTATTTAAAATCATACATAAGTACAAAATACTCAGAGGAAAACATTAACAAAGATATAAATGATTTTTTAAGTATAATTTTTAAAAAAATTACCTTTATATCAGACGATTTAAATAAAATAAGTTACATGGATTATAATAAATTTTATTTAGATTTAGAAAATGTGTTAAATCCAATTATAAATAGTAAAGATTATGACAATCTAGTGTCAACACTAAATGTTAGACTTCCAAATGCACCAAAAAATAGTGATGAACAATTAAAAAAAATAAAAGAAAATATTTCAAATACAATTAAAGAAATAAAATCGATTTGTATATATGACTCATTAGATGAAATAAAAAATTCAATTTTATTGACAAAAAATTATGCAGAAATAATTATTGAGATAATTGAAAAAATAGATGAACAAATTAAAAATTATAAAAACATCATTTGCGCATATGAATTTACAGATATCGCACTTATGGCTTGTAACATAATGAAAAAATATGATTATGTTAGAGAAGAGGTAAAAAATTCATTTAAAGAAATATTGATAGATGAATATCAAGATACAAATGATCTACAAGAAGAATTTATAAGTTTAATATCAAATAATAATGTTTATATGGTTGGAGATATTAAACAATCAATATATAAATTTAGAAATGCAAATCCATATTTGTTTAAATCAAAGTATGATCTATATAATGAAAGTAAAAATGGAATTAAAATAGACTTGAATAAAAATTTCCGTTCTAGAAAACAAGTACTTTATAATATAAATGAAATTTTTGAAGAAATAATGAATGATGACATAGGCGGCGCAGATTATAATAATGGACATGCTATGGTATTTGGAAATAATTCATATAAAGAATTAGATTATAATACAGATTTAGATATATTTACATATGATGCAGATGATAAAGAATATTCAAAAGAAGAAAAAGAAATATTTTTTATAGCTAATGATATAAAAAATAAAATAAAAAATAACTATAAAGTTACAGAAAAATCAACATTTGAACTTAGAAACATTGAATATAAAGATTTTGTTATATTAGTAGATAGATCAACAAGTTTTGATTTATACAAAAAAATATTTGAATACATGGAAATTCCACTTACTTTAGTAAGAGATGAAATAGTTACTAAAAATATAATAATTATACTTATAAGAAATATATTAAATTTAATAGTTAAAACCAAAAATAAACAATTTGATAACGAATTTAAATATTTATTTATGAGTATCTCTAGAAGTTTTTTAATAGAAGAAACAGATGAAAATATTTTTAAATATTTGAACAACAATATTCAAGAAAGTGAAGTAATGAAAAAGATTAATTCGCTTTTAGATATAGATGATATTACTTCTGAATTCTTAATAGATAAAATTATAGAAGAATTTAATTTTTATGAAAAAGCTGAAAAAGTTGGGGATATAGTCGCACTTCAAGTAGTAATCGAATATATTAATAATTTGTGTGTTTCAACATCTCGTATGGGTTATGATATATATGATTTTATTAAATTTTTAAATAGTCTAAAAGATTATAACTTTGAAATAAAATATAAAACTAACATAGAAAGCTCTAATAGTGTTAAAATAATGACTATTCATAAATCAAAAGGATTAGAATTTCCAGTATGCTATTATTCAATGATTTATAAAAAATTTAATATAAGTGATTTAAAAGAAAAAATATTATATGACAATCAATATGGAATTATATTACCTTATTATAATGAGGGTATAGGAGAAACAATATATAAGACAATGCTTAAACAAAGATATATAAAAGAAGAAATTTCAGAACAAATTAGACTTTTATATGTCGCACTAACAAGGGCAAGAGAAAAAATGATTATAGTATCTCCATATTTTAATAATGATAGTAAACTAGATGAATCATTAAAACTAAAATATAGATCATTTTATGACATACTGAATTCTATAGATTATGTTTTAGAAAAATATATAAACAAAATAGATTTTTCAGATATTGTAATTAATAAAGATTACAAATTTATAAAACAAAAGAATATTTTATTAAATGATAGTAATGAAACTTTAAATGTTAATGAAATAAATATAGAAAAAGACATAGTAGAAAAAAATACTTTTTCTAAAAAAAGCAAAGTATTAATTACAAAAGAACAATACTATAACATGGAGTATGGTAAGAAAATCCATAAATTATTTGAAATGTTAGATCTAAAAAATATAGATTATTCTCTGCTAAATAATATAGAAAAGAAAACAGTTATGAATTTTATTTCAAATCCTATATTTGATAATATAAATAATTCAAAAATATTTAAAGAGTATGAATTTGAATATGAAGATAATCATATTTTATATAAAGGAATTATTGATTTAATGTTAGTATATGAAAACTATATAGATATAATAGACTATAAATTATCAAATATTGATGATGAAAAATATATTGATCAATTAAATGGCTATAAAAAATATATAGAAATGATATCAAATAAAAAAGTAAATATTTATTTATATTCAATATTAAAACAGGAATTTAAGAAAATTAATTAATACTTGTTTTAATTATTTATAGCTTGCTCAATTTGACAGTAATCACATAAAATGGTAAAATCATATCTATCACGTAATGAGGTGAATTTTTTGAAAACGAAAGAATTTGGTGTTTTAGTAGTTCTATTAATACTTATTGGAACTAATATAACATACTTAAAATATAGTGATGAAAAAGTGGTTGCCAGTGGTTATGTAGTATGCGAAAACAAAGCAGAATCAATGGATTCTACAAAAATTGTATATGATAATATGACATTGGATGAACTTGCTGAAAAGCTTGATAAGTCCCTTAATTCTGATGTAAAAGGACAAGGTTATATTTTCGCAAAATATTCAATTGAAACAGGAGTTGACCCATACTTAGCTGTTGCAGTAATGTTACAAGAAACAGGTTGTAAATGGAACTGCAGTTATTTAGCTTCTAAATGTAACAATTATGGTGGACAAAAAGGAGCACCTGGTTGTAATGGTGGTTCATATAAAAAATTTGATACACAAGAAGAAGGAATAAAAAGTTACATAACTAATTTGTATGATAACTATATATCTAAAGGATTAACTACACCAGAACAAATAAATAAAAGGTATGCATCAGATCCAAATTGGTCAAAAAAAATTAATAGATATATTAATGAAATAAAATCAAAATAAAGTGATTAAATTCACTTTTTTTTATTTATAATTGAAAAAATGTGATAAATTTATAAAAAAATGTCGGAATTTTGTGATAAAATTGCTTTTTTATGCTGGAATTTTGTGATTATAAATAATATTTTAATTAATAATGAAATTTAAACAAAAATATAGTATAATTAATAATGATTTTATGACATATGGTGGTGAATTAAATGGAAAACAAAGTAATATTAGTAACAGGTGCAGCAAAAGGTATAGGTGCGGAAATAGTAAAAACATTTGCGCAAAATAAATATGATGTAATAATAAATTATAATAAAAGTGAAGAAAATGCTTTCAAATTAGAAAAATTAATTAAAAATAATTACAATGTTGGAGTTATGCTTGTAAAAGCTGATTTGACAAATGAATCAGAAATAGTTGATATGTACAACAAGGTAATTAAAAAATATAAAAAAATAGATATTATTGTAAATAATGCTGCTTTAGCTATTGATAATTATTTAATTGATAAAACAAAAGAAGAATTTATGAAAGTTTTAGATACAAATGTTGTCGCACCATTTTTAATAACAAAAATATTTAGAAATGATGTTAAAACAGTTATAAACATTTCATCAACAGATGCAGTTGATACCTATAATGAGCTAAGCATTGACTACTGTGCATCAAAATCAGCTTTAAATTCAGTTACTAAAACGCTTTCTTTAGCTATTCCTAATATAACTATAGTTTCTCTTATGTTACCTTGGGTAAATACAGAAGCAATAAGAGAAATGGATCCAGTTTATTTAGAAAGTGAATTAAAAAGAACAGGTCAAAAAAGATTAATTGAACCAAACGAGGTTGCAGAGAAAATATATGATTTAGTAACAAAAAATAATATAAAAACTGGAGCAATAATTAATTGGAGTGAAATATATGAATAATTTAGATGAGATAATTAAAAAATCCGAAAAAGAATTAGAAGAAGAATATAAAAAAATAGATAAAATTTGTGAATTTAACAGTAACAAAGTATTAAATGCATTTAAAAAAAATAAAGTTTCTGAAACACATTTTTCGCAAACAACAGGTTATGGATATGGTGATACAGGAAGAGATACTTTAGAAAATGTATATAGTGATATATTTAAATCAGAGGATTCATTAGTAAGATCCCAAATTATATCTGGAAGTCATGCACTAACTGTAACACTATTTGGTCTTTTAAGACCAGGCGATACAATGTTAAGTATAACAGGTAAACCATATGATACTTTGGATGAAGTAATAGGGATAAAAGAAAATGAAAGCTCTTTAAAATCATTTGGGATAAATTATAAACAAATCGATTTAATTGATAATGAATTTGACTATGAAAAAATCAAAGAAACTTTACAAAATAATAATATTAAACTTATAGAAATACAAAGATCTAAAGGTTATTCAACAAGAAAAAGCATAACAATATCTTCATTAGAAAAAATAATAAAATATATTAAAAATATTGATGATAAAGTAATAATTATGATAGATAACTGTTATTGTGAATTAGTTTCTACAAAAGAACCTATAGAAATTGGAGCAGATATAGTAGTGGGTTCACTTATAAAAAATTTAGGTGGTGCACTTGCTCCAAATGGTGGATATATAACAGGTAAAAAAAATCTAATAAAACTTGTTAGCGAAAGATTAACACTGCCAGGGGAAGGTAAGGAAGTAGGTCCAACTCTTGGAATAAATAAATCATTATATCAAGGACTTTTTATGGCACCATATATAGTATCATCAAGTTTAAAAACTGCAGTATTTACAAGCTATGTTATGGAAAAATTAGGATATAAGGTAGAACCAAGATACTGTGATGAGAGGGCAGACATAGTACAAAATATTGAATTTAATGATGCTGAAAAACTAATAAAATATTGTCAAGGTATTCAAATGGGATCCCCAATTGATTCATATGTTTTGCCTCAACCATGGGATATGCCCGGATATAGTGATAAAATAATTATGGCAGCAGGAACATTTACACAAGGTTCTTCAATTGAACTTTCCTGTGATGGTCCATTAAAACCTCCATTCATAGCTTACCAACAAGGTTCAGTGACATATGAATATGGTAAGTTAGGTGTTATAGAGGCAATAAAAAATTTGTATAAATAATGGTGATAAAATGAATTTTACTGTGGAAAAAGAGCAAGAATTATTAGAGTTTTTATTAGAAAAAATAAAAAATAAGTCGAAAAACACGATTAAATCATTACTTTCACATGAAATGGTTTTGGTTAATAAAAAAGTAATAACTAAATATAATTATTTACTTAAAAAAAATTATACTGTGGAAATAATAAAAAAGATTAATGATATAGATATAATATATGAGGATAACAATATTATAGTTGTAAATAAACCATCAGGGTTACTTTCAATATCTACTGAAAAGGAAACAGAAAAAACTTTGTATAAATATATATCAGATTATGTAAAAAAAAGTAATAAAAATGCAAAAATATTTGTAGTGCATAGATTAGATAAGGATACATCTGGTATAGTAATATTCTCAAAAAATCAAGATTTTAAAAATAAATTACAACAAAATTGGAATGATGAAGTAATAAGAAATTATTATGCAGTAGTAGAAGGAATTTTAGAAAAAAAATCAGGAACAATTAAATCTTATTTAAAAGAAAATTCATTTCATAAAACTTATTCTTCAAATAAAGGTGAACTTGCAATAACTAATTATGAAGTAATTAAAACTAATGATTTATATTCATTATTAAAAGTTAACATAAAAACTGGTAAAAAAAATCAAATAAGAGTTCATCTTAGTGATATAAATCATCCAATTGTTGGTGATAAAAAATATGGAAGTAAAATAAGAGCTAAAAGACTTATGTTATGTGCATACAATGTAGAGTTTAAAAACAACTCAAAATATAAATTTGAAATTCCTTATCCAGAAGAATTTAAAAAGTATATTAAAGCATAAATTAATTTTTATGCTTTTTTGTATAAAAAAGATTGTAAAAAAAGTCAAAATATAATAGAATAACTAATTAGATGTATAACGTTAATAGATTTATGTTTAATATTATCTAGTATTATTAGTGGGGGAAATTTTATGAAGGAATTAAATATTATAGGACTTAATTTTAAATACAAAGATGAACTTTTTAATGATCTTAATTTAAGTATTAAACTCAATACTATTAATATGCTAATTGGTCCAAATGGAAGTGGAAAAACAACATTAGGGAAAATAATATCCGGACAAATCAAAACAAAAAATATATATTTTGATGAAACACTTATTGATCCAACAAAGTATATAATATATTTAGATAAAAACATAAAGTTAAACAGAAATAAACTAAAGAAATTACAAAAAACAAAAGTATATAGTGATTTTAACTTAGATATAACAGATATATCAAATGTATCTTTATACGAAATACAACAATTAGTAAATATTGCATACGCTATATCTTTAAAACCGGTAGTATTAATACTTGATAGAGTATTAGATAAAATAAATAATAAAAAACAAATACTTGATTATATAAAACAAAAAAAAATAACTTTAATAAATATTACAAATGATATAGAACAAAGTTTAGATTCTGATAAAATAATTATATTAAACAATGGGAAAATAATATCTAATTCAAAACCATCTACGATTTTAAAAAATGAAAAATTATTAAAAGAAAATAATATTGAATTACCATTTATGGTTGATTTATCAAATAAACTAAAATTTTATGGATTACTAGAAAATAATATATTAGATATTAATGAAATGGTGGAAACTCTATGGAAATAATTGGAATAAGTAATAATAAAAAACAATGTATTAATACTATAAAATTGATTGATAATCAAATTAACTCATTAATAGATTATGGTAATTTAAGTAATTTAATAGTTAATGATAGAAAGTATATATTATTAAATAATATAATTTTTTCATTTAAAACAAATACATTAAATGATGAAATAAATTTATATAAAAATAATGTTTCAGAAAGTAAATTAAATAAAATAAAAGAGTTATTTGATTTAGAAAGTGAATTATATAATAAAAATATATATGAAATGAGTTCTGGACAATTAAGAATGTGCTATATATTTATAAATATATTATTTAATAATGAATTAATTATTTTAAATAATCCAACAGAAGATTTAGATTATAAAAATAAACAAAAAATGTTGTTTATTTTAAAAGAATTAAAAAAAGAAAATAATACAATTTTGATAATATCAAAAGATATAGAATTTATACACAAAATATCAGATAATGTAATTATTTTAAAGGATAGCATAATAAATCAAGGAAATAAATATGATGTTTTTACTAATGAAAATTATAATCAATTTAAAATTCCAAAAACTATAGAATTTTCAAAAAGAGTTTATGAGTTAAGAAATATAAAAATAGGTTATAGAGATGATATAAAAGATTTAATGAAAGACATATATAGATATGTAAAATGAGGTATTATATGAGATATTTAATGACTTTTTCATATGATGGAACAAACTTTAATGGATACCAAAAACAAAAAAATGAAAGAACTGTACAACAAGAAATAGAAAATGTTCTTTCTAAAATTTTTAATACTAATATAACTATATCAGCTTCTGGAAGAACTGATTCTAAAGTACATGCAATAAATCAAAAAGCTCATTTTGATTGTTTAAAAAAAATGAATTTAAATTCCTTAACAAAAGCTATGAATAGTTTACTTCCAAATGATATATATGTAAAAAAAATCAATCATGTTAAACAAGACTTTCATGCTAGATATAATGTTGTTTCAAAGGAATATGAATATTTAATTAATTTAAAAAAATATAATCCATTACAAAGAAATTATGTTTATCAATATAATAGAAGTTTAAACATAGAACTAATTAAAAAGGCTTCATTATTATTTGAAGGAACACATAATTTTAAAACATTTACCAAAACAACTAATGAACCAAAAGATTATGTAAGAACAATAAATAAGATAACAATAACTTATAGTAACGGAATATTAAAACTTATATTTAATGGAAACGGTTTTTTAAGATATATGGTAAGAAATATAGTTGGAACTCTTATATCTGTTGGTGAAGAAAAAACAAGTATTAATGAAATACCAGAAATGTTTGAAAAACAAAATAGAGTTTATGCTTGTAAAACTGCACATCCAGAGGGATTATATTTAAAAAATGTCTTTTATAAATAAATTATCTTGTAAAAAAATTACTTAAATGCTACAATATTCAAGGTGATATAAAATGAATAGAAAAGAAGAAGCAATTAATCTTATCAAAAAGAAGTTATCAGGCAATTCATTTTTAACTTATAAAGAAATCGCACAAATAACCGAATATCATCCAAAATATATATTAAAATTAAAAAAAGAAGTTTTAGATAATAAAGTTAATATAATACATGGAAATAAAAATAGAAAGCCAATTAATGCTTTATCAGAAACAGAAAAAAATAAGATTATAAATTTATATAAAAAATCAAGTGTTAGTATAAGAAAGTTTTGTAAATTTTATAATAGTAGAAGTTATTCATGTATATATAATACGATTAAAAATTATGAAAAAACAATAAAAAAACAGTAAAAATATTATAGTTTTTACTGTACATTTGGTTGTTTTTTTTTACTACTTTTGATATACTTTATACGATGATAATAGGAGTGTATAATATGAATCAAAAGAAAGCATTTACATTAGTAGAATTACTTGCGGTAATAGTTGTTCTAGCTATATTAGCTGTAATAACTGTACCAATTGTTATAAATACAATAGCTGAAGCAGAAAAAGGTGCTTTTTTAAGTTCGGTAGATTCATATACAAGAGCAGTAAGGACTGAGTATATAATTGATTCTTTAAATCAAAAAAATTCTATTACAGAGTTTTTAATTACAAATGGTAAAGTTAATGGAAATACTTTATTAAATAACGAAAAAGTTGATTACAATGGTATTATAAATTTTGATTTAAGTAACAATTCTTATTTTTTAATGATTAAGGATAAAAAATACTGTGCATATAAAAACTATGGTGATTTGAAACCAGAAATAGTAGATATTAAAAAATGTGATGTTGATGTTATAGGTGGAATATATACTCCAATAATAGAAGTAGAAAACGAAAATGAATTAACGCCAACTAAAAAAATTGTAATTAATTTTATCAATAATAAGAATAAAAATGAATATTGTATTGGTGATATAAATGGGGAACCTTGTTCTAATTTTATATCTGTTGATACAAGTAAAGTAGAATTTGAAATAGATAAAGAAGCAATAATATATGCTAAAGAATCGAATAATGATAAAGAATTAATTACAAAAAAAACAGTATCTAATATAGGAATAGAACTAAAAAAACCTGTTATTAACTCACTAAGTCTTACAATCGGTGAAAATGATATCACTGCAACAATAACTGCAGAAGCTTTCAATAGTGCTAAAATAGAAAAATATTATTTTAAAATAGATAATAATGATTATATAGAATCTGATTTACCTTATTATACTTTTAAAGATTTAACTCCAACCGTCAATCATGTTATAACAGTTTATGTTTTAGATAGTAATGGATATAAATCTGATGAAAAAAGTACCACTGGTAAAACAAATTATGTTGATAAAAATCCAATAATTAACAGTTTATCTTTAACAAGTGATAAAAATGATATAACTGCACTAGTTAATGCAAAAGCATATACAGGAAGTAAAATAGATAAATTTTATTTTAGAATAGATGGCAAAGATTATATAAGTCAAGAAACTTCCATGTATAAATTTACTAATTTAGAACCAGGCATTGAACATACCATAGATGTATATGTAGAAGATAGTATGGGGAGAGTATCACAAGTAACAAGTGCAACAGCAAAAACATTATATGAGGATAAAAATCCTGAAATTATATCATTATCATTATCACAAGGTACTGATTTAATTGTAGCTACTGTAAATGCAAAAGCCTATGGTGGAAGTAAAATAACAAATTATTATTATAGTATTGATGATAAAGCTTACGTATCTAGTACAGAACCTAATTATTATTTTAAAGATGTAGAACCTTTTGTGGAACACACAATTAAAGTTTATGTCAAGGATGATGAAAAAAGAGAATCCGAAATTGTTAGCAGTAAAGGAAAAACTACAAAATCTCATACATCTCCATCCGTTGATGCAATATCTACTACAATTGGTGATACTGATATAACAATTACTCCAACTGTATCAGTTCATGACAATGCAACTATTACAAAATATTGTTATAGCATAGATAATGAACCTTGTATTGAAACAACCGCAACTTATTATAAATTTTCAGAAATAACAGATAATATTACCCATAGATTTAGTGTTTATGTTATAGACAGTATGGGGGTAAAATCAAATACTCTTTCAATAACTGCTGTAACAGCTACTGCAGTTCCAGAACTTACAATTGTTGTTAATAATCCTGGATATGAATACAATGGAGAAATTTGGTATCCTTCTGGAACTATAATAACGCTTAATTATTCACCAGATATGACGGGTAAAAAAGGATATTATCAATCAGTAAATGTATCAACAGAAACTGAAAGTACTTGGCGATCAAATGCAGCTAATAGAACAAGAAATGTTACATTATTTGAAAGTTATATTTATAGAATCAAAATTATTAATAGTGACAATACCGAAAGTAAAGTAGTAGAAAAGAAAATAAATATAATGCCAAATGTAGTTGGCCAATCTGGAGTACCAACAAATTATTATAAATATAATATGAATGGAATATATCCAGTAT